>Ga0224558_1000031_pt1 | contig 178056 bp, 127 predicted proteins | sample 714S32024metaG_FD_180682 | JGI IMG/M metagenome (GOLD analysis project Ga0224558, IMG submission 180682) | Peat soil microbial communities from Stordalen Mire, Sweden - 717 S3 20-24 | ecosystem: Environmental > Terrestrial > Soil > Wetlands > Peat | place: Sweden: Norrbotten County, Stordalen... | reverse complement strand
CGCCGCAAGTGGGCTATCTGTGGACACCGGGATATTGGGGATTTGTCCGCGGTAGGTACCGCTATAACCATGGCTATTGGGGCCGACATATCGGCTACTACGGCGGCATTAACTATGGATTCGGCTACGTCGGAGTCGGCTATCAGGGCGGGTACTGGAACGGAGATCGTTTCAACTATAACCGTTCCGTCAACAATGTGAACATCACCAACGTTCAAGTCTATAACCGCACGGTAACGAATACGGTCATCGTCAACAACACCACCGTCAACATTACGAATAACCGTTCCAGCTACAACGGGCCGGGAGGCATCACTCGCCGGCCTCTGCCGACGGAAGTGGCCGCGACACGTGAGCAGCGCATTCCTCCGATGACCACGCAGTTACAGCAGCGCCAGGCAGCAGCACAGAACCGTCAGCAGTTTGCCTCGGTCAATAAAGGGAGGCCCGCTGTTCTGGCAGCGACGAAGCCTATCCCTGAAGGCAAACCAATCGCTCCGGTGATTCCTGCTCGCCCCGCTCCAGCCGCGCGTCCGGCGCAGCCGAATCGTTCCCAACCGCAGACGCCTGTGACACAGCCTAAACCACAGGTTCAGACACAGCCCGCTCCACCGCAAAAGGAGACCAGGCCTGCTCCGCCGCAAAAGCAGGCCAGGCCTGCTCCACCGCAAAAGGAGACCAAGCCCGCTCCGCCGCAAAAGCAGGCCAGGCCTGCTCCACCGCAAAAGGAGACCAAGCCCGCTCCGCCGCAAAAGCAGACCAGGCCTGCTCCGCGGCAACCGGCTCCGAAGGCGGAAGTCAAGCCGGCTCCGCCGCAAACTCAAAGGCAGGCAGCGCGTCCGGCGGCGCCGGAGGCTAAGTCGAAGACTCCGCCACATCCGCCGAAGAAGCAACCGCCAAGCGAAAAGGACAAACAGAAGTGACCATGGACGCCACTACCTTTCGGCGGTGGCGTTCGCTTTTTTGCAAGTCGCGGATTCGATGGACGCTTCCGATGAATGAAAAATAGTGGTGGGCAGTGCAGGACTCGAACCTGCGACCTCCTGCTTGTAAGGCAGGCGCTCTAACCAGCTGAGCTAACCGCCCGATGCGGGCGCGGGGATGGCTCGCGAGGACTGAGTTGAGAATACTGGAGGCGTGGGGCGGGGTCAAATATGGCTCGCGGCATCTACCGAGAAAGTTATAACGGTGTCCGGAGAAAAGCCTTTAACCGCGGAGGACGCAGAGGAAACCCGCAGAGGACACGGAGAAAGCCCGCAGAGTCCGGAGATCCAAACGCTCTATTTTAAGGTCCATCGCTCGACGGTCCATCACTCGACGAATCACTCGACGACGGCGGCGATGGGGAATCTTCTACCGTAGCCGAAGGCTTTGGGGGTGATTTTGATTCCGGGAGCGGCTTGCTGGCGCTTGTACTCGCTGCGGACGATCATGCGGATTACGCGCTTAACCAGATCGAGATCGAAATTGCTGGAGCGGGCGATGGCTTCGGCGGAACGGGCATCTTCGACGTAGTCTTCGAGAATGGCGTCGAGGACATCGTAGGGCGGGAGCGAATCGGAATCTTTCTGGTCGGGGCGGAGTTCGGCGGAGGGCGGCTTGTCGATGGTGGGCTGGGGAATGACGGCGCGGCCGGCGCGCGAGTTGACGTAGGCGGCGAGGCGGTAGACGAGCGTTTTGGGAACGTCTGAGATGACGGCGAGGCCGCCGACCATGTCTCCGTAGAGGGTGCAGTAGCCGACGGCGAGTTCGCTTTTGTTGCCGGTGGAGAGGACGAGCGCGCCGAACTTGTTGGAGAGCGACATGAGGAGAAGACCGCGGGAGCGCGACTGAATATTTTCTTCAGTGACGTCCTCGGCTCGGCCGGCAAAGACCGGGGCGAGGGTGTGACGGGCGGCGGCGTCGATTTCGGCGATGGAGAGAAGCTCGAAACGGATGCCGAGATTGGCGGCAAGGTCGCGGGCGTCGGAGATGGAGCCGGGCGAGGAATAGGGGCCGGGCATGCCGATGCCGATGACATTTTGCGCGCCGAGGGCATCGACGGCGATGGAGGCGGTGAGAGCGGAATCGATGCCGCCGCTGAGGCCGATGATGGCGCGCTGGAAGCCGCATTTGTGGACGTAATCGCGGGTGCCGAGGACGAGGGCGTGATAGGCGCTGGCTTCGTCGCCGGGAATTTGCGGGTGGATGTCGCCGGTGAGGACGAGGGCGTCATCTCTCCCATGTCTCGAAACCCGCAAGACATGGGGCACCCTCGTATCTTCACTGGTGTCTGGGGCGCTGTCGAGCGTGAAAAAGATCAGGTCTTCCTCGAAGGACTTGGCCTGAGCGACGGTCTGGCCGTCGGGGCCGAGGACGAGACTGGAACCGTCGAAGACGAGGCTGTCATTTCCGCCCACCTGATTGACCATGGCAACGGGGACATTTTTATTTTTGGCGATGGAGGCGAGCATGTCGCGGCGGAACTCGCGCTTGCCGATCCAAAATGGTGAAGCGGAGATATTGAGGACAATGGTGCCGCCGGCACGGACTAACTCTTCGACGGGATCGACGCGATAGAGGGGGCGGGTCCAAAACTGCTTGTCGTTCCAGGCATCCTCGCAGATGGTGAGGGCGAGTTGCTGGCCGCTGAAGCTGAAGAGCTGCTGGGCGCGGGCGGGAGCAAAGTTGCGCATTTCGTCGAAGACGTCGTAGGTGGGTAGGAGCATTTTTGACTGGATGAATTCGACGCGGCCGTTGCGGAGGAGGGCGGCGGAGTTCATGACGCTTTTGCCGGAGTCGGCGTGGGCGGGGGTGACGAGGCCGCAGATGACGGCGATGCCGGCGGTTTCGGCGGCGATGCGCTCGACGGTGGTGCGATTGCGATCGAGGAACCAGGAGCGCTCGACGAGGTCGCGGGGCGGGTAGCCGCAGACGGCGAGTTCGGGGAAGAGGATGAGGTCGGCGCCGGCGGTGCGGGCCTGGTGGGCAAATTGGATGATCTTTGTCGAATTACCGGAAAAATCCCCGACAGTGGGGTTGATCTGGCCGAGGGCGATCTTCACAGCTTTAGTTTAGAGGGTTGGATGGAAGAGGTCGAGACGGGAGTGCGAGTTGCGCGCTGGATGTTCACGATTTCGACTTCTCGCCCTTGCCTGGAGCGCGGCGGCGCGACGCGACGTTAGTTTTTTTCTTGCCGTAGTGGCGAGCGTAAACCCGCTCGCGAGCTTCCGGTAGAGTTGCCAAAAGGTCCTCTAACGTAACACCGGCAGACGCAAGGACCTTCCTGATTTGACGGCGAAGCTGCTCAAATTTTTTCATTGCCCAGCCTCGGCTGGCAACCAGTTCGGGCCGGGGTCGCTGCCGGGGGGGCCAGTCGGGGTGGGCGCATAAACGGGCGGGACGGTGGAGGGATTTTGCGGGGAGCCCTCGGGCATTTCTTCACCGGGGCGGCGGAGGGTTGGAGCGGTGGAGGGGTGCGAGTCGGCGTTCTTTTTGGCGACGGTCGATTCGCCGAGATCCACTTCCCTTTCGACGCGAACGAGCTTCTGGCCGTCGACTTTCATGGTTTCGACGCGAATGACTTCGTCGCCGACGAAGCGCACAAAATCGACATCCTGCGGAGGCTCGCCGTAGATCCATTCCTCGTAATCGGTGTCGCCATCGCGCTCGCGGACACGACGGGGTGGACGGCCTTTGGCGTAGATGACCATCTGCTGGTTCATGCCGACCAGCACCTGATGTTTTGTGATGGCCTCTTTGACTTTGGGAGGGACGCTCTCGAGATAGGCTTCGAGGGCGGACTTGGAATCGAAGTCAAAGACGGGGCGGAGCAACTGCTTGAGTTCGGGGCCGGTGAGTTCTGGCACGTACTTGTCGAAGTAAAGGTCAACGTAGGAACCGCGGGGGTTGGCGGTGGGAGTGCCTCCTCCGGGAGTCACTGTGGTCGAGCCGGCGCCTTGAATCTGGATGTGGCGATACCATTTCTCGCGATGGAGCGGGCCACCGTTGATCTCGAAATGAATGTGGTCATCCTTAATAATGACGTCACTGATGCGGGCCTGATCGCCGGGCTTCACGGCCGGTCCCCACATATCCATTAAAGTCTGGAGCTCCGGACCGGAGGGAGTGATGACGCCGTCCTTCAGCTTGAGCCCGGTTTTTCCCATGGGGAAATTGGTGCGGATGTAGACGAGTTCGGCGGTGAAGGCGTGAAGAATTTCCTGGCGCGTTTCGGGGGACATTCTGCGAGGAGCAGTGGCGCCGGCGAAGGCGAACGAGGAGGAAACTAGAACGGCGGCGAGGAATGCCGCGAAAGAGCGGTGCGCGTTGGAGCGGAAACGGAAGGACTGCATAAAGCACCCCGGCCCACGCAGACATTATAGACGCGGCGAGGGCCGACTGGCGCACGCTTTGAAGCGGGCGAGGTCAGGAGGAGATGTCGAGGCCGCGGCGGGCGACGCGGAGTGGGAGCATGCGGGCTCCGGCCTTGGCGAGGGCTTGGGCGACGGAATCGTTGGCGCCTTCTTCGACCATAAAAAGGACGCAACCGCCGCCGCCGGCGCCACAGACTTTGGCGGCACGGCCACCGCTTTTTTGGGCGACGGCAATGAGCTTTTCGATGAGCGGGGTGGTGATGCCGGGAACGTTGGTGCGGCGGAGCTTCCACTCTTCGCGGAGGAGGCGGGCGACATCTTCCCAGTCGTGGCGAAGGAAGGCCTGATGCATATCGCGGGCGAGGGAGACGATTTTGTCGAAGTTACGGAAGACGTGGCGGTCGCCGTTGATATGGGCTTTGAAAACTTCCCAGTTGTTGATGCCGGACTGGCGGGGCGCGCCGGTGTAGGCGAGGAGGAAGCGCATCTCGATGTCTTCGGGGGCGACGGGGACGGGAGCGCGGCGAATGCCATCGGCATCGAGATGGATGGCACTGACGCCGCCGTAGAGAGCGGGATAATAATCCTGGCAGCCGGTGGGGACGCGGATGATCTGAGCCTCGATATTCTGGGCGAGAGCACGGAGGGTTTCGAGGTCGAAGTCGCGGCCCGTGAAGCGAGCGAGGGCGGCGCAAGTGGCGATCATGAGAGCGGAAGAACCGGAGATGCCAGCGCCGGCGGGGGATTCGGAGTTGGTTTCGAGACGAAAACCGGTTTCTGGGGCGAAGAAGCGGGCGGCGAAGGCGGCGATGGGATGACGGGGCCTGGAGCAGAGATTGAGTTCGGCAAGATCGGCGAAGGACTCGTGGCGGCGGGTGTCGAGGGAATGGAACTCGAGGCGCGTGCCGGGCAGCGGCGTGATGCGGCAGGTGGTGAGAATTTGCAGCGCGAAGTTGAGCGTGAGGGCGCCGGGATGAAACAGGTAGAGAGGCCAAAGATCGATGGTGCCGCCTGCGAGATCGGCGCGGCAGGGAGCGTGGGCGGTGATGACGGGTCCCGCCGGTTGGGGAGTAGTCGGCATGCAATGTTTTTATCACGGCGGCGGATCGAGCGAAGTGACGGAGGGCACGTAGAGGACGTGCAGCGCGAAGCGAAAGAAAAATCGGCGGACGGCACGACTGGAAGTCGTGCCCTTCCCAAAACCATTTACGAGATAGCAATCAGGTGGTTTGTTTTACGAAAGGTAACGAGTTCATCCAGTAGTGGTTCGAAACGGACCTGCCTCCATGCCCAACCCGAACTTCCCGAACCGGTGCGATATTGAAGACATTGACTGTGATGTACAGAACGCCGCTCTCGTCCCCGATGTTTGGATTATCGGCTTTCCCAAGTACCTCTCCATGCGCTTCCATCGCCCCTGCCATCGGTCCCACCTCCGCCTTTTGTTGTACTGGGCGCGCGAGTGCCGGGAAAGTTACCGTAGTACGGGTGAGTGAGTACCGCAAGGTCAATGCGGCAAAGAACGCGCGTAAGGGATGAAGCGAATTGCACTCGAAGGCAAGGCGGGAGTGCTTTAATGGCGACGCGGACAGGCGCGTATGCCATAATGGCAGCCTTGTTTGGGGGTATGGCCATCACTTCACGCTCACTGCATTACTTTTTCGCCGTCTGCTTTTTGGCGGCGACGTCGGCCCTGCATGCACAGGACGCTGAGGAAATTGCTGTCAACCAAAACCGCGTGGCGGCGGGAAAGCTGGAGAACGGCGTTCTGACGGTGCAACTCGAAATTCGCAAAGGTGCGTGGCGGCCGGAGGCGGAAGACGGGCCGCAGCTGAACGTGCAGGCATTTGGCGAGGCGGGGAAGACGGCGCAGATTCCGGGACCGCTGATGCGAATGCGGGAAGGGACGACTGTGCATGTGACGGTGGCGAACAAGCTCAAGCAGAAGGCCACGGTATATGGATTGAATACGCGGCCGGGGGATGCGAAGGCGGGAATCGAGCTTGGGCCGGAGGAGAGCCGCGAGTTGAGCTTTGTGGCGGGCGCGCCGGGGACTTATTACTACTGGGCGCGGACAGCGACTCCGGGGGATAAGCAGTCGTACCGGGAAGACGCGTATTTGACCGGGGCGTACATCGTGGATCCGGCGGGCGAGGTTGTGGCGGACCGCATACTAATGATCAACGTGATGTTTGTGCCTGCGGACCCGCTGCATGGCAGCGAGGAAATTGTGAGCATCAACGGGAAATCCTATCCGTATACGGAGCCGCTGGAATACACGGAGGGCGAGACGATTCGCTGGCGCGTGATCAACGCGAGCGCCACGGAACATCCGATGCATTTGCATGGATCTTTTTACAAGCTGCTCAGCGTGGGGGATTTCGAGTCAGAGACGGCGTTCGCGGAGGGGGAGCGGCAATCGGTGGTGACCGAGGACATGATGGGCGGGCAGACGATGATGATGGAATGGAAGCCGGAACACGTTGGGCGCTGGCTATTCCATTGCCACTTCCAGGGGCATATTTCCATTGAGGAGCGAGTGCCTGTGCTGCACGAAACGGCGGGGCCGCGGTACCAGCCCGCGGCGGCGGAGGCGGCGCACGAGCACCACGACGCGATGGACGCAATGAACGACATGGCGGGGCTGGTGCTGGCGATCAACGTGAAGCCGGCGCCGGGAAAGGCGGCGGCGGCGCCCATGGCGACGTCACCGCATAGGTTCGATCTGGTGATTGAGCCGACGGCGGCGAGCGGGAAATCGCCGACATTTTCGTGCTCGGTGCGAGAAGGAAAGAAGATTGTTGCGTCGGCGGAGAAATCGATGGGACCGACGATGGTGGTGACGCGCGGGGAGCCGACGGAAATCACGGTCACGAATCATCTGGCGGAGCCGACGACGATCCATTGGCATGGACTGGAGCTGGAGAGTTATTACGACGGAGTGATTGGAGGCGGAACGCCGAGCCAGGTGACGCCGGCGATCCCGCCGGGCGGAAACTTTACGGCGCGATTTACGCCGAACCGGGCGGGAACGTTCATCTATCACACGCATTCGGCGGACCCCGACCAGTTGACGGGAGGCGTGTATGGCGCGCTGCTGGTGCTGGAACCGGGGGAGCAGTACGACCGGGAACATGACCGAGTGCTGGTGGTGGGGACGCGCGAGGCGGATTTTTTTGCGAAGCAGATCACGATGAATGGCGAGGACGCGCCGGGACCGATGATGCTGAAGCACGGCGAGCGATACCGGCTGAGGGTGATCAACATGGCGCCCGACCTGGGGGCGGATTTTCAACTCGGGACGAAAGAGCATCCGGCAACGTGGCGGGCGATTGCGAAGGATGGGGCGGACCTTCCGGCGAGGCTGGTGACGACGAAGGAGGCGAGCCTGCACATTGCGTCAGGGGAAACTTACGATTTCGAATTTAAGCCGGACGGGCCGGGGGAGATTCCGCTGCAAGTGGAAAATCCGCTGAATAAAGCGACGCTGGTGGCGAAGATTGTAGTGCAGTGAACGATTGAGCTGCGGATGCCTTAGGGTGTAACAACGCGCGTATTTCTACTCGCCGCCTGGCATTTTCATGGAGCCCGTCTGAACGCGTCTGAATTGATCTGAAGAAATTCGCCGGGATGACCTTTTTCGAGGCCATTTTTCACTATTACTAGTGAGGTGATTTATGGCAAAGATCATTGAGTTCTACATCCCGAGCAGCTTCAAGAAAAAAGCGACGAAGTGGGTGCCCCCGGAACAGGCGGGAAAAGTGATCCCATTCGAAGTGGCGCAGAAGAAGTCGGCCTGACGGTGCATAGACGTTACCCCAAGAGATGCAGGAAGGGGAGCGGCAGCGCATTGTGGCAGTTGGAGTTATGCCCCGCGGAGCTGCGGTGCAGCCGGCCTCGGAGGTTAACGAGGCAAGTCTTCCCTTCCCGCGGTTATTCTCGGCTGAGTACTTCAGTAACGGTCGGCTGTACTTTAAGCACATAAGGTGCGTAGTGCAATCCCACTTAAAATGAAGACAATCACACCCGGGTAACCCCGCACTCGGGCGACTGGACTCCGATTGTCATTTAAGCTGCCCATTCCGGCGCGCATTCCGCTGTTGTACGTCATCCTTGGCGTGTTGCTGGCGATCAGCGTGCTGCCCATGTATTTCTACTCGGCGCAGATCGAGACGATGAACCGGGAGCGCCTGAAGACGAACGAAATGCTGCTGCAAAATACGGTGACGCGGTCGCTGGCGGACGATATTTCGCAGCACCAGGAAACGCTGCGGATGATGCTGGCGAATTTGTCGTCGTCGGTGCAGGTGGAGAGCGGGAACGACATTGGCGGGCAGAATATTCAGACGCCAGAATTGCGGGCGTTGCTGGAAAATTTTGTTTCGTCATCGAACGACATTGCGTATGCGACGTTGCTGAATGCGGATGCCAAGGGAGTTTCGGCGGGAAGAATTGAGCCGGATGCATTTTTGCAACGGGAGTTGGAGCGGGCGTACCAGGCGGCGCTGGAGGGGCGAATTTACAGCGGGCAACCTCTGGTGGTGGGGGCGGGGAAATCGGCGAAGACGGTGATGCTGGTGGGCTCGCCGATTATGTATGGCGGGCGATTTCTGGGAATGATCGCGTCGGTGGTGGATCTGGATTACCTGATCCGGCGATTGCAGCAACTGAGCATGAGCGGGCTGATGCCCTACGTGGTAGACAGCCAGGGCCGACTGGTGGCAGCGGCGACGCCGCAGTATGCAACCGGGCAGGATATGACGCAGTTCGACATTGTGCGCAGCTTTGTGGACGTGGGCGCGAAGGCGCAACTGGCGGCGACGCGGGAATTCACGATTCGCGGGGAGAAGCCAACGGAGATGCTGGGCACGTACAGCCCGGTGACGGCGCTGGATTGGGCGGTGGTGGTGCAGAAGCCGCGGGACGAGGCGTATCGCGGGATTTACGAGATGCAGCGCACGGGGCGGCTGCTGGCGTGGCTGGCGGTGTTCGTGAGCGTGGGCTTGAGTATTTTTTCGGCGCGGCGCATCACCAATCCGCTACAGGTGCTGGCGCAGTCAAGCCGGGCGATTGCGCGGGGCGACTTCTCGCGACGCGTGCATTTGAAGACGCGCACGGAGATCGGCGAACTGGCGACCACGTTTAATACGATGTCGGACGATCTGGAGCAGTTTGTCGAGGACCTGAAACGCGCCGCCGACGCGAATAAGGCGCTGTTCATGGGGTCGATCCAGATGCTGGCGGGCGCGGTCGACGAAAAGGATCCGTACACGCGCGGCCACTCCGATCGCGTGACGCGCTACTCGCTGCAAATTGCGACGGAGATGGGGCTCGATCCGGGATTTCTGGAGGTATTGCGAATTTCGGCGCAGCTGCATGACGTGGGGAAGATCGGCATTGAAGACCGGATATTGAAGAAGCCGGGGGCGCTGACGCCGGAAGAATTCGAGATCATGAAGACGCACACGACCAAGGGCGCGAACATTCTGCGCCCGGTGCCGCATTTGCGCGAGATGCTGCCGGGAATCGAATTGCACCACGAGTCACTGAATGGGCGCGGCTATCCGTATGGGCTGAAGGGCGATGAGATACCGCTGCTGCCGCGAGTGATTGCGGTGGCGGACACGTTTGACGCGTTGACGACGAACCGGCCGTATCAGAGGGCGCACGATGCGGTGGAGGCGCTGCGAATCATTAAAAACCTGGCGGGACAGCGGCTGGATCCGAAGGCCGTGAATGCGCTGCTGGCCGTGTTTCAGCGAGGAGAGATTTGCCTGCAAAAGCCGGCGACCGAGGCGATGGTGATTGACGCGATCGTCGAGACTGCAATGCCCGCGCTGACACAGGGAATGCCACCCGATCCTGTGATCGCGGAAATCACGCGAACCTAAGACAATTTGTAATTTGCAATTGCATGCGCCGCTGGCAGGTGCAGGCATTCCGTTTCACGTCTGCGGGTACAAATCACCAATTACAAATCACGAATTACAAATCCCATATAATCGTTAGCGAATGATTCAAACCTTATTTGGCAGCCTGGATGAAGAGAAGAAGCCTAGTTTCATCGACCGGATGAAGCAGGCGGTCACGCGGACGCGAGAGAACCTGACCGAACGCATCGAGCAAGTGGTATCGATTGGCAAGGACATCGACCGGTCGACGCTGGACGATCTGGAAGCGACGCTGATCGGCGCGGACCTGGGGACGACGACGACGCATGAGGTGCTGGAAAAGCTACGCGACAAGGCCGATCGCAAACAGATTAAAGATGTGGAGGAGTTGAAGCGGCTGCTGAAAGAGGAGCTGCTGGCGATTCTGACGTCGACGCCGGCGCGGCCGGTGACGCGGGTGGATGGCGCACCGGAAGTGATCCTGGTGGTGGGCGTGAACGGGACTGGAAAAACGACGACGATTGGGAAACTGGCGCAGGTGTTTCGCAGCCAGGGGAAGACGGTGCTGATGTGCGCGGCGGACACGTTTCGCGCGGCGGCGATTGAGCAGTTGGAGATTTGGGGACAGCGCACGGGGACGGAAGTGGTGAAGACGAAGGCGGGCGGCGATCCTTCGGCGGTGCTGTTTGACGCGCTGCAAAAGGCGAATGCGCGCAAGACCGATTACGTGATTGTGGACACGGCGGGCCGCCTGCACACAAAGCAGAACCTGATGCAGGAACTGGAAAAGATGAAGCGGACGGCGCAGCGGATTATTCCGGGCTCGCCGCACGAGACGTTGCTGGTGATGGATGCGACCACCGGGCAGAATGGATTGCAGCAGGCGCGGCAGTTTACGCAATCGGCAGGAGTGACGGGGATTGTGCTGACGAAACTGGATGGCACGGCGAAGGGCGGAGTGGTGGTGGCGATTTCGCGCGAGTTGGGGCTGCCAGTGCGGTTTGTGGGCGTGGGGGAGAAGGCTGGAGATTTGCTGCCGTTTGATGCGAAGGAGTTTGTGGATTCGCTGTTTGCGTGACGTCCACCACGGAGACACAGAGGCACGGAGAAGAAGATCGTGAAAAATAAAGACCGTTCCGCTTCTTTGTTGCATAGACTGATGAACCGGCTAAGGCAATTGTTTCAGCGCAAGCCGGAACCCGAAGATCCTTATGCGTACCGAACGGCGCCAGTGAAACGTCCGCCGCGCGGCCGAAGTGGGGCGGCAGTGGCGGAGTTGGACGAAGAGTAGAACCGAGCGTCAACCCTCTTCAACGCGGAATCTGTGTCCGCTGCTGGGATTCGCTTTCTTACTTCTGCAACCCGCACGTGTGACCTCTGCCCTCCTCTGGATTTGTTGGTGTGGGCTGCGATAGTCTTTATGTTCCGATGACAAGCGACGAACAATTCATGCGGCGAGCGCTGGAGTTGGCGCGCGCTGGAGTTGGGCTAGTGTCGCCGAATCCGGCGGTGGGCGCGGTGGTGGTGGATTCGGCGGGAAACGAAGCGGGCGCGGGCACGCATACGTACGACGGCATCAAGCATGCGGAGGTGCTGGCGCTGGAGCGGGCGGGTGGGCGCGCGAGGGGCGGAACGCTCTACCTGAATCTGGAGCCGTGTTCGCATCAGGGACGGACGGGTCCGTGCGCGGATGCGGTGATTGCCGCGGGAATTGCGCGGGTGGTGTGCTCGATGCAGGATCCAAATCCGCAGGTTGCGGGCGAGGGATTCGCGCGATTGCGGGCGGCGGGAATTCGCGTAGACGTGGGAATGATGGAGGCGGAGGCGCGGCGATTGAATGAGGCATTCGCTAAGTTCATTCGGCATCGTGTTCCGCTGGTGACGCTGAAGGCGGCGATGACGCTGGATGGAAAGATTGCGCCGCCGCCCGCGGGATTGGCCGTTGCGAAGGAGGTTGCGGCGGGAGGCTCGACTGGAGGATGGATTACGGGCGAGATCGCGCGCAAGTATGTTCACGAGCTGCGCCACGAACATGACGCGATTATGGCGGGAGTTGGAACGGTGATCGCGGACGATCCGCTGCTGACGGACCGCAGCGGGCGGGCGCGGCGCAGACCGCTGCTGCGGGTAATTCTGGATTCGTGGCTGCGACTTCCGGAAGCATCGCGGCTGGTGAAGTCGGCGCAGGGCGATGTGCTGGTGATTTACTCCAAGGCTGACGAGAGCCGCAAACGGGAGTTGGAGAATCTTGGGCTGCGCGTGGAAAGAGTCGCGCCCTGCCGCGACGACGAACGTCCCGATCTTGCCGATGTGATGCGGCATCTGGCGAAGTACGATGTTACGAGCGTGCTGATCGAAGGCGGCGCGACGGTGAACTGGACGGCGCTGTCATCGGGCGTAGTGGATAAGTTGTTCTTGTTTTACGCGCCGAAGATACTGGGCGAAGGCGCGGTGCCATTTGTGGCAAGCGGAGGACCCGGGCATGCTCACGTCGTCCTGTCTCCGCGGCACGTCAGGCTGCATCAGTTTGGCGAGGATTTTGCGGTGGAAGGATATTTGCGGGACTTGTGGGACTGAGCAGCGGCGATGATCGCCCGAAACGCGGTGGGAGTAGAGATCCTTCGCTGCGCTCAGGATGACACGCCTTATAAAGTTATTTAATCGATTGGAGGACTTATGTTTACCGGGATTGTTGAGGAGGTTGGGAAAGTTTCTAAGATCGAGGTGCGCGGGGAGAATCGGCGGATCACGATTACCGCTAAGAATACGCCGAAGGAACTGGGGACTGGACAGAGCGTTTCGGTTAGCGGCGTATGCCTTACTGCGCTGGACATTCAGCCCCATTCTTTTTGCGCGGACCTGGCGCCGGAGACTTGGGCGCGGACTTCGTTATCGCGAATTCATGAGGGCGCGCTGGTGAATCTTGAGTTGCCGATGAAGGCCGATGGACGCTTTGGCGGACATATTGTGCAGGGGCACGTGGACGGCGTGGGAAGGTTGATCGAGTTCGAGCGCATTGTGGATGCGGAGGGGCGCGATTCGGAGAACTGGTGGCTGCACATCGAGATTCCGCCGGACGTTGAGAAGTACACCGTGTTCAAGGGATCGATTTCGATTGAAGGGATCAGCTTGACGGTGGCGAAGCTGGAGAAGAATCGATGCACGATTGCGATTATTCCGCATACGGTTGAACTTACTAACCTGGGATCGCTGAAGCCGGGGGACCCGGTGAACCTTGAGGCCGATGTTATTGCCAAGTATGTGGAGAAGATGATGACGCGGGAGACGGGGCAGAGTTCACTTACGGTTGAGGAGTTAGTGCGGCAGGGGTTTTAGGGGCAGTTCTCAGTTCTCGGTTCTCGGCCTTCCCGGTTTGCGTTTCACAACGAGTTTTTTTGCGGCTTGTAAAATCGTGCCCTTTCCGCTCCCGGCTGTCGCTATACAGTAATTTGAGAACTGCTCTGGCCCCCTCTCGTGTGCGGGGTTTCCATGTAGGGCATAAATTGTCAAAGATCGAGCGGTGCCGGCGCTGCGCTCTGCTAGCTGCGGTAATGTTCTTGCGGTCGCGATACGAGTAAGTGGGTTGTTGGGGAGTATGTTGGCTTGTCTAGTTGGTTTGTCTAAGAGGACACAAATTGTCCTGATTGCGTTGTTGGTTGTGTTGAAGGTCCTTCTCTGGGGGCGTGCCCCGGCGTATAGTGGCCTCGGGTCGAGATCGGCGGTTGGCTCGACCGGGAGGAATTTATGCCGGATGCGCACTTTCTATTCAAACGAAATGGTTCGACGCTACTGTTGCTGGCCGCTGTTGTGGGACTGCTTGTCGCTGCGATTCAGACGACGCAGGCGCAGACTTTCACCGTGCTTTACAGTTTCTGCTCGCAGGCGAACTGCGCGGACGGGGCCTCACCCACGGACGCGCTGGTAGAGGACGGGAGCGGCAATCTTTACGGCACGGCCGAGTATGGCGGCGGAGGCAAGGTCGGTACAGTTTTTGAGTTCACCACCACGGGCACGTTTAAAGTGCTGCACACATTCACGGGCGGCGCGGATGGGCAATATCCTTCGGGCCTGGTATTTGACACGAAGGGAAATCTTTACGGCACAACCTTGCAGGGCGGCACGACCAACAACGGAGTGGTGTACGAGATCACTTCGTCGGGGACGGAAAAGGTGCTCTACAGCTTTACGGGTTTGAACGACGGCGGTTACCCGGCGGGACCGCTGGTGCTGGACGGGGCGGGCAATCTCTATGGCGTGACGTCGGACGGGGGCCCGTACGAGTGCTTTGAAGAGTATGGCTGCGGAACGGTATTTGAGCTGTCGCCGTCTGGCGTTGAGACGACGCTCTGGGCTTTTACCGGCGGCGCGGATGATGGGAATCCGTACGCCGGAGTGGTGCGGGACGCGCAAGGCAATCTCTACGGCACGACGGGACAGTCGGGGGATTTCGGGCCATTTCCGGGAACAGTGTTTAAGCTGACGCCGGCGGGAGTGGAGACGCAACTTTACTCCTTTACGGGAGAAAAGGATGGATCGGGCCCGGAGGCCGCATTGCTGCGGGATGCCGCGGGAAATATTTATGGCACGACTTACTATGGCGGAGTGGAATCGTGCTATGACGAGATGCAAAACGGCTGCGGCGTGGTGTTTGAGATCACGTCGAAGGGGAAGGAAAAAACAGTACACCGATTTACCGGCAAAAAGCCTGGAGGATACCCGACGACCGGCGTTGTCGAGGACGCAGCGGGAAATCTCTATGGAACAACGCCGTATGGTGGCAACAACAAGGCGTGCTCCAACTACACGGCCAATGGTTGCGGCGTGATCTACGAGATACAGAAAGTGGGTGGCAAGGAAGTTGTACTCTACACGTTTACCGGAGGAGCGGACGGGAAATATCCGGCGGGGGCTTTGCTGCCGGATGGCAAGGGCAATTTCTACGGCACAAACACGCAAGGAGGAGCGGGGCTGAACGGGGTGTTGTTTAAGCTGGTGCCGTAAGGACGGGTTTCGGTCGGCAAGGGCTAAAACGGGCGTCAATCAAGGCGCTGAAGGGCTCGGGTAGGTCGTGCCCTTCCCTGTTTTTGCGGGGCGGATCGTGTGCCACATAGGTCGTCGGTCATTGCGGCGGGAATATGCATTGACTCTCCGGCTTGGGGCGGTTCTACGCTTCGAGCTTTAGTTCGTCTAACTCCAAAAATTCCTGGATGATGGGGTGGTGGGAGTTTTCCATCTCTTTATATGTGCCGAAGAAGATGGCTTGGGCTTCGTGGAGGAAGACTACGCGGTCGGCTAACTTTTTGGCGAGGCGCATGTCGTGCGTGACCACGACCGATGTTAGGTGGAGTTGGAGTTTGAGGCGGGCGATGAGATCGCCGAGGAGGTTGCCCATGAGCGGATCGACCATGGTGGTGGGCTCGTCGTAGAGGACGCACTCGGGTTGGGCGGCGAGGGCGCGGGCGATGGCGACGGAGCGCTTCATGCCGGTGGAGAGGTCGGAGGGGAGCTGGTCGCGCATTTCCTGGACGCCGACCATTTCGAGGAGGCCGTCGACGACCTGGAGGATCTGATCTTCGGAGAGCTCGCGTTTTTCGCGGAGGGGGAAGGCGACGTTTTCGCCGACGGAGAGCGAGTCGAAGAGGGCGCCGTTCTGGAAGACCATGGTGACTTTCTTGCGGATGTCTTCGAGCTGGGGCTCGGTGTAGTCGGTGATGTCCTGGGAGGCGACGATGACGCGGCCGGCGTCGGGCTTGAGGAAGCCCATGATGCTGTGGAGGGAGACGGATTTGCCGACGCCGCTGCGACCGAGGATGCAGACCATTTCGCCGGGGAGGACTTCGAAGCTGACGTCTTTGAGAATTTCGCGCGAGCCGAAGGCCTTGAAGACATGCTTGAACTCGATGTAGGGGGCGTCGGGCGGCGCGACTGGGTTGGCGGCCATGGGGAACAGGATGGCATGCTGGCCTGCGGTGTGACAAGTCAGGCACGGGATGCGCTGCACGAGCGCGGGTTATGGCGGAAGAGGGGTCGTGATCGGGTCATCGGGTGATCGGGTGATCGGGCCATCGAAAAGCGGCGGCGGCGAGGCGGTCGGCGGGGGTGTTCAGGTTGAAGAAATTGTCTTCGGAGAAACCGGCGGCGGTTAGTTCGGGTTGGTCGAGGATGCGGAGCGGGATGTGGGCGAAGGCGGCGTCGATTTTGTAGTTCCCTGCCCTGATGGCTTCGTCGGCGTTGGGAGCGAAGGCGGGGCGATAGACGGCGCATAGGGGCTGAAGGCCGCGCGCGGTGCGGGGGACGGTGATTATGGCAGTGGTTGAGGCGGCCGCGTCGAAAAGGAATTGCAGAAGATTGGCGGTGACGAAGGGCATGTCGACGGCGAGGATCAGGTTGAGTTCGGCTGGGGAATGCGCAAGCGCGGAGTGGATGCCGGCGAGCGGACCGCAGTTGGGAAAAATGTCGGAGATGACGGGGGCGTGGGGCGCGAAGATTGCGGGATCGCCGACGATGGTGACTTCGTGGCAGGCGGCGCGTAGCGTGGCGAGGGCGCGCGCCAGCAGAGTTTCACCCTGAAAGTTGATGAAGGCTTTGTTCTCGCCCATGCGGGAGCTTTTGCCTCCGGCTTGGAGGAAGGCGGCGCGGGAGGGTTGATCGTTCATGAGCGAAGTTCGTCGCAGAGCCCACACATCGCAACGTGCGCGATGTGTGGAGCACCCAAGATAAAGAGCATAGCAGGATGAGAGTGTCGAATGGCGGCGACGGATGACCGCAGGATCGCAAGGCTATCCTCGCGGCTTCTTTAGAACATCTTGCGGAAGGCGGCGAAGAGGAAGCCGGCTAAGACCATGGAGGCGGGGAGGGTGAGGACCCAGGCCATGGCTAAGTTGCGGACGGTGCTCCATTGCAAGCCGGAATGATTTGCGGCCATGGTGCCGGCTACACCGGATGAAAGCACATGGGTGGTACTGACGGGCAGGCCGAACCAGTCGGCGGCACCGATGGTGAACATGGCGGTGATTTCGGCAGCGGCGCCCTGGCCGTAGGTGAGATGCTCTTTACCGATTTTTTCGCCGACGGTGACGACAATGCGCTTCCATCCGACCATGGTGCCGAGACCGAGGGCGAGAGCGACCGCGACTTTGACCCAACTGGGAATGAAGCGGGTGGCGCCATCGACGTGCTTTTTGTAATTGTCGAGCGCGGACCAGTCGGCGGTACCGATCAGCGTGGGCTGATTCTTCTTCATGAGGCGCAGCGCTTCGCTGACCACGTACATATCGTTGCGGAAGTTGCGGACGCGGTCGTTGGGAACTTTGGCGAGCTCGCCGAAGAGAACGGTTTCATTGCCGATATCGCTGACTAACTGGCGGAGACCGAGCATGGTATTGGGGGTGAATTCTTTGGTGCGGATGTAGTCGGTGACCTCTTCGCGATCGTCGGCGACGACGGCATTGGGGCTGACGTATTTGGAGAGGACGGTGGCGGCCTGCTGAGAGACGGCGATGAAGTCGTCAGAATCCTTGCGGGTGATGGCGTGATTGAGGGCGTAGGCGGTGGGCACGGTGCCGACGAGGATGAGCATGATGAGGCCCATGCCTTTTTGGCCATCGTTGGAGCCGTGAGCGAAGCTGACGCCGGTGCAGGTGAGGACGAGAAGAGAGCGAATCCAGAAGGGCGGCGGAGTGTTGCCGACAGGCGCTTCGTAAAGGGCGCGGTTCTTAACGACGGCCTTCATGAGCCAGAGGAGGAGGAAGGCGCCGAAGAAGCCGACGATGGGCGAGAGGAGAAGGGACTTGCCTATATTGGTGGCCTGGCCCCAGTCGACGCCGCTGGTGCCGGTGCGCGGGGAGAGGATCTGGTTGGCGATGCCGACGCCGATGATGGAGCCGATGAGCGTGTGGGAACTGGAGGCGGGCAGGCCGAAGTACCAGGTGCCGAGGTTCCAGATGATGGCGGCGACGAGCAAGGCGAAAACCATGGCGAAACCCGCTTTGCTGCCGACCTGGAGAATGAGTTCGACGGGCAGGAGGGAGATGATGCCGAAGGCGACGAGGCCGCTGGAGGTGAGGACGCCAAGGAAATTCCAGAAGCCGGACCAGACGACGGCGATGTGGGGCTCCATGGAGTGGGTGTAAATGACGGTGGCGACGGCGTTGGCGGTGTCATGGAAGCCGTTGACGAATTCGAAGCCGAGGGCGACGAGCAGGGCAACGCCGAGCAACACGTAGGGCAGGAACGAACCGGAGTGGACCGTGGAGAGATCGGTGAGCAGGTGGAAGCCGGCATAAACAACGCCGACGATGAGCACGATGCCGAAGCCGATCATACCGATCTTGCCGGGATTTTTGTTAAGTTTTGCGTCCAAAGCAGTTGCTGTCGTCGCCATAGGAGTTCCCCGATGCAGATGAAAATTGGTTGAGCCGTAGAGCGCCCCACACCCTGCGAAGGAGGGAATATACGGAAAAATTGTTAACGCAATGTGAAACGGCGTGAGGGATGGGTAAAGACGTTGTTGCAGTCGGAAGGGCGACGGATTCGGCACGAGGCAGGGAGTGGGCGACGGGTACGGGGGACGTAGGGGTGAGGCGACACGAAGGTAACCTATTCAGATGAGGGCGACGGGGGGAAGATGGAGATGTCCGATTGGACGTGGGCACTCTTATGCAGCAAAAGTTGATGGAAGTGCTGATGCTAGGGCGATGTTCGCACGAGTTCTCGTGGCCGCGCCGGTCTGCGGATGGAGAGTATTACCAGGTTTGCCTGCAATGCGCGTCGGCGTACCAGTATGACTGGAAGACGATGCGGCGCGGGAAGCGGGTGGAGGAGCCGGTGGTGGCGGAGACGGCGGTGGTGCGGCGGCGGTCGGGTCAAAAGCGACCGACGTGGATGCCACGGGCACGGCGGCTGAAGGTCAGTTTGCCGGTTCGATATCGGGGGAAGAACCTGACGACCTGGTATGAGGGCACGATTGAAAATATCAGCCAGTCGGGGCTGATGTTCCAGGGTCCGCAGCAATTACCGGCGAATGCGCTGCTGGAGATGATCTTCGAGATGCCGGAGGAGATCAGCGGGCAAAGGAACAGCAACGTGCTTTGCCAGGGTCGGCTGGTGAGGACGAAGAATGGCGTAAGGGCGGTGGCGGCGAAGAGCGAAGCGGCGGAAGAAGAGACGTTCACGCTGGCGGCGTCAGTGCTGGACTATAAATTTCTGCATTAAGATGGCTGGTCTGGAATCGGGGCAGCGATCCCCGGAGTAATCATCTTCGTCACCGGCTGGTGTGACGAATCTCACCCTAGGAAGTACGGGACGGAACTACACTAAGCCGTTGTCTTAGTCCGAGTCTGCGGGAAATCAATCGGTCCCTAGGAGGAAGTTATGCGCAAAGCAAGCAGCATTTGGGTGATTGTGGCGGTGGTGTTGGCGGCGGCGATGGCGTGGGCGCAGGATGAACCGAAGAAGGAAATCAAGCATGTACCGATCAAACAGACATCGGCGGCGTCGGGCGAGCAGATGTACAAGTCGTATTGCGCGGCTTGCCATGGAACGGATGGGCGGGGCAACGGGCCGGCAGCCGAGGCGTTGAAAGTGCCGCCGACGAACTTGACCAAGATCGCGGCGCGCAATGGCGGCAAGTATCCGTCGCTGAGAGTTTCCGCCATTATTCGTGGAGAAGAAACGCTGCCAGCACACGGAAGCAAGGACATGCCGATCTGGGGCAACTTGTTCTGGAGCATGAGCGGAGGGCACGAGGCCGAGGTGCAGCAGCGGGTAACGAATCTGAACAAGTACATCGAATCGCTGCAAGCGAATTGATGCGGGGCGGGTGAGGGCGGCTTCGCGATTCGCCAGGCGGCGCGTGGAGACGCGGCGATTTGCGATGCAGTGCTTTGCGAGTGCGTAGAAACTTGCAGACTTGTTGAGAAAAATTGCGCGTGGCGGCAGCCCCATGTTTATTTCGCGGTGTAAACATTTGCTGCGAGTTCGGGATGCTGCTAAAGTTCTCCGAGCACATTTGTGTTCGACCCTCATCGGAAGCGGGATGATGCCCGCACTCCCATACAGAGCCTGAACCGGCGATGTCGAGAAAAATACCGAATTTTAAGGCCAAACAGAAAAGCTGGATTGCGCGGCACGGTGATTCGGTGCTGTTGAGATATGGCGGTTCCGCCATCGCGGTATGGGTGGCGTTGAGCCTGTGGACGTTTTCACCTCTGCTGCACCGGCATGCTTCCTATCTTTTCCTAGCGGCGGTGCTATTCACGGCGCGGTATCTTGGCTTTGGACCGGCGGTGTTCGGGGCGCTGTTGTCGGTGGGATGCCAGGAGGTTTTTGCTCTCCACCGGGCGCCGATTCTGAATGCGATTCAGGGATCGGAATTCGAGCGGCTGGTGGTGTTTTTCGCGATCGCGATTTTTGCCGGAAGCATGGCACGGAAAACGACGATTGCGGAATCGCGGCTGGACCGGACGACGCGGGAGATGGCGGCGATCGTGGAGTATTCCGGGGACGCGATCTTCAGCACGAGCACCGAGGGCATCATCACGAGTTGGAACCGGGCGGCGGAGGAGTTGTTTGGGTATAGCGCAGAGGAGGCGGTAGGGATGGAGGCGGCGCAGCTTGCGCCACCGGATCGGAGCGAGGAAGTCGAACAGCATCGCAGTATTTTTGCGGCTGGGGGACATGTCGGTTCGTATCAGACGGAGCGGCTGCGGAAGGATGGCAAGCGCGTGCCAGTGCTGATGACGGTTTCGACGCTGCGGGACGGGCGCGGGCGGATTGTGGGAGCGTCGGCGATTGCGCGGGACATCTCGGCGGCAAAGCAGTCGGAGGAAGCGGTTCGACGGAGCGAGAAGCTGGCGACGGCGGGACGTCTGGCGGCGTCGATTGCGCACGAGATCAATAATCCGCTGGAAGCGGTGGTGAATCTGCTTTACCTGGCGCGGCACGATCCGGCGAACGCGGCACAATATCTGACGATGGCCGAGCAGCAGGTGGGACAGGTGGCGCGACTGGCGCAGCAGACTTTGGGATTTGTGCGCGACACGAGCGCGCCGGGGCGGTTCAGTCCCGCAGACCTGATGGACGAGATTTTGCAGCTGTATGCGCGCAAACTGGAAGGGCGGGCGATTCGCGTGACGAAGCGGTATGACGAGGTGGAACCGCTTTTTGGCTATGCCGGGGAGTTGCGGCAGTTGTTCGCCAACCTGGTGTTGAATGCGGTAGAGGCGATGCCGAGCGAAGGCACACTGCAGGTGCGCGTGGCGCCGGGGCGCGATTGGGGCGCAGGGCGCGACGGCGTGCGAATCACCGTGGCCGATAATGGCAGCGGCATAGCGGCGGCGGACCTGGAGCACATTTTTGAGGCGTTTTATACGACAAAGAAAGACACGGGCACAGGGCTGGGGCTGTGGGTGTCAAGCGGGATTGTGCGGAAACATGGAGGGGAGATTCGAGTGCGCAGCCGGGCTAGGGGCGCGAGCGACGGGCGCGCGTGCGGGACCGTGTTCTCGATTTTTCTTCCCTATCAGAGAGAGATGAGCCGGGTGGCGTGAGGGGTGCTAGAAGTCAGAAGTTCGAAGTCAGATTGCAGAAGTAAAACCTTGCTTGCAGCTTTCTGGTAATTCACAGAGATACCTGCACAGATAAAAAGCGGAATCCCCATCGAGATCACGGCGCGTCTGGCTTGCCGTCGTTTCTGGAGATCCTCTTCTGGAATGCTTTCAGCGAACATTTTCGTAGCTAATGGGCGTATTGACTTCGTGTCCGACTTTTGGGCGAGGGAGACGGGCGGCGGAGGACTGTTGGCTTGGCCCGGCGGATGGCTGGCAGTACAGTGGGGACCAGTGACCTTCGTGCTTGGGGGGAGCGATGCGATCCGACCTATAATCATAGAAACCGCAGAAGAAATGAGCATTTAAGCCAAGGTGGAGTTCATCTTCATTGCCGCGACGTTCGCGCTCGGGCTGTGCTGGGGCAGCTTTCTGAACGTGTGTATTTACCGGCTGCCGCGAGGGCGGTCGGTGGTGACGCCGCGTTCGGCGTGCCCGCAATGCGGCAAGATGATTCCGCTGTACCACAATATTCCGGTGGTGAGTTGGCTGCTGTTGCGGGGAAAATGCCGGGAGTGCGGGCAGCCGATCACGCCGCGTTACATGATCGTGGAGTTGCTGACGGGCGCGGTTTTCATGGGTTGCTATCTGCACTTTGGGTCGAGCCTGGCGACGGTGAAGTGCGCGGTGCTGGGATTTTTGCTGCTGGGATTGATTTTTACGGATGCGGAGACGAAGTTGCTGCCGGACGCGATGACGCTGCCGGGGCTGGCGATCGGGATTGGGTTTAGCCTGCTGGTGCCAGTAAACGATCTGGTGTCTCGGATTATGCCGGGGATGGTGTCGGCGGCGATGCGGGGCGCGATTTCGTGGCGGATATGGTCGCTGGCGGATGCGCTGCTGGGAGCGGCGGTGGGCGCGTCGTTCCTGTATGGAGCGGCGGCGATTTACCTGCGCGCGCGCGGCGTGGAAGGCATGGGATTTGGCGACGTGAAGCTGATGGCGATGATTGGGGCGTTTTTGGGAACGCGGCTCACGGTGCTGACGATATTTGCGGGATCGCTGGCGGGCTCGTTATTTGGAGTGACGTCGGTGCTGGTGGTGTGGATGAAGCGGCGACGGCGGATCGCGGCGCGCGGGAGACCGGAGGTAGATGCGAGGCGGCGGGCGTGGCATTCGGCGCGCATCATGCTGCGCTATTACCAGATGCCGTTTGGGGTATTTCTGGGGGCGATGGGGTTGCTGTCGTTTTTATTTGGCAATGTGCTGCTGCACTGGTACTGGAGAGCGCTGTGAGATTCCGCGGGAAGAGGGTGGTGTGATGAAAAATATGATGAGTCGAACGGTGTGGATCGCGATGGCCGCGTTGATGTTGAGCGCTGGGGCGGGGTGGGCGCAGTCTTTGGGAGACGTGGCGCGGCAGGTGCGCAAGAATAAACCACCAACGGATACGTCGCGCCACTATGACAACGACAACATTCCGAACGAGGGGCAGGTGAGCGTAGTGGGTCCGGAACCGGCGGCTGCGGCGGCGGACGAGAAGAAAGAAGCGAGCGCAAGCACGAGCGCCGACCCGAAGGCGGCCGAGGCCGATCGCAAGCAGAATGCGGAGAACCTGCAAAAGCAGATCGACGGCGAGAAGGACAAGATTGCGGCGATAGCGCACGAACTGGAACTGGACCAGCGCGAATATCGGTTGCGGGCGGCGGAGTTTTACAGCGACGCGGGAAACCGGCTGCGGAATTCAGCCGACTGGGACAAGCAGGACGCGCAGTTTAAGACGACGATCGAAGCGAAGCAGAAGGAGTTGGACGCGGCCCAGCAGCAACTGACGGATCTGGTGGAACAGGGGCGCAAGGCGGGCGTGAAAGAGAAAGACAGCGACAGCGCGGACACGAAGAAAGACAGCGACAAGCAAGGCGGCGACGGCGGGGACAAAGGGAAACCGTAGCCGCGCGGGCGCGATCGTCTACCCGGTTGCGCCGCACGAGTTTACACATTTGCCCCGGGCGGGCCAGGCCAGCTATCATCCGGGCGATGACAAAAACAACTTTTCTGATTCTCGCGCTGCTGGCGGCGAGCGTGGCTTTTGCGCAGCGCCCTGGCGATTCGACCTCCAAAGAAATTGATGCTGCCTACCCTGCCGCGCATGACCTTTATCTCGATCTGCATCAGCATCCGGAACTCTCAGCGCAGGAAGTGCAAACCGCGGCGAAGCTGGCGGAGCGTTTGCGCGGGCTGGGCTACGAGGTGACCGAGCATGTGGGCGGAACGGGCGTGGTCGCGCTGCTGAAAAATGGGGCGGGGCCGACGGTGATGCTGCGCACCGAACTCGACGCGCTGCCGGTGGAAGAGAAAACCGGTTTGCCATATGCGAGCAAGGTGCAGGCGAAAGATGACGCGGGGCGCGAAGTTCCGGTGATGCATGCCTGCGGCCACGACCTGCACATGGCAACACTGTACGCGACGGCTGCGGTGATGGCGCGCAGCAAAGACACGTGGCACGGAACGCTGATGCTGATTGGCCAGCCGGCGGAAGAGACGATCGGCGGCGCGCGGGCGATGATCAAGGATGGACTGGTGACGCGATTTCCGAAGCCGGATTTCGGAGTGGCGCTGCATGTGGGCAACACGCTTCCCGCGGGGACGGTGGGGATTACGCCGGGAATTTACGATTCGAATGCGGACTCGGAGCGAATTACGATTTACGGCAAAGGCGGACACGGGTCGGCGCCACACACTGCGGTCGATCCGATCGTGATCGCGGCGAAGACGATTGTGGCGCTGCAAACAATCACGTCGCGCGAGGTTCGGCCGGGAGAGTTCGCGGTGATCACGGTGGGCTACATTCGCGCGGGCACGAAGAACAACATCATTCCCGACGAAGCGGAGATGGGATTGACAATTCGTACGTACAAGGCGGAGGTGCGGAAGCAGGTGCTGGCGGCAATCGATCGCGTGGTGAGAGGAGAGTCGATGGCCGGCGGCGCGACGCGAGAGCCGCTGATCGAGCATTTCGAGTCGACGAATTCTGTCTTCAACGATCCGGCGCTGGCGGAGCGGCTGCGGGGAGTTCTGGAGGCGGCGCTTGGGAAACAGAACGTGATCACGACGGGGCCGATCACGGCGTCGGAGGATTATTCGGCGTTTGTCGAGCTGGGAATTCCGTCGCTCTATTTCAGCCTGGGGGGAGCGGACCCGGCGAAGCTGGCGGAAGCGGAGCGGGCCGGGAAGATGTTGCCGTCGAACCACTCACCGCTGTTTGCGCCGGATGTGGAGCCGGCGCTGAAGACTGGGGTGGCGGCGGAGGTAGCGGTGCTGAGGAATTTGCTGAGTCAACGGTAGAGCAACATCCACACCAAAGTTAGAAAAGGCACGGCCGGAGCCGTGCCTTCCCTTCCCTAATTTTCAATCTGCTACTCGCCAACCAGCTCCATTGGTTTGGGGGCTGCGGGCCAGGCAGTGACCTCGTTTTCCTGGGCATCGACGACCGCCAGCGCGACGACGTTGACGATCTCTTCGACTTCCGTGTTGCGTGGAATGACGTGGACGGGTTTGCTCATGCCCATGAGGATCGGACCCAGAGTCTGTCCTCCGCCGAGCTTGGAGAGCAGCTTATAGGCGACGTTGGCCGACATGAGATCGGGGAAGATCAAGACGTTGGCGCCACCTTTTAATGGACTGAAGGGATAGTCTTTCTCGAGCACATCGGGCGAGACAGCCACGTCTGCCATGATTTCGCCGTCGACGATGAGGGTCGGGTCGGCTTTGTGAAGGAGATCGACTGCCTTGCGCACTTTCACGGTCTGCGGATGCTTGGTGCTTCCGAAGGTCGAGAACGAGAGCATGGCGATGCGGGGAGTGAGGTCGAAGCGGCGCGCGGTTTGAGCGGCACAGAGCGCGATTTCGACGAGGTCTTCGGCGGATGGATCGATGTTCACGCTGGGATCGGCGAGCAGGTAGAGCTTGCCGGAGCGCGTGATCATGAGGTAACAGCCGGAGACGCGGCGCAGACCCTCGCGGGTTCCGATGACCTGGAGCGCGGGGCGAATGGTGTCAGGGAAATGCTGGCTGACGCCGGAGACAATGGCATCGGCGTCGCCCATGCGGACCATCATGGAGCCGAAGACATTGGGATCCTTCATCATGACGCGAGCTTCGCTGAGCGTGACGCCGCGGCGTTGACGGAGGCGGAAGAGTTCCTGGATGTAGGGTTCGCGCAAAGGCGACGTGGCCGGATCGACGATCTTAACGTCCTGGATGTGCAGATCCAGTTCTCTTGCGCGCTGCTCGATGACCTCGCGGCTGCCGAGCAGGATGGGATACGCGATTTTTTCTTCGATGACATGATGAGCGACGCGAAGCATCTTCTCGTGCTCGCCCTCGGGGAAAACAACATTCTTGGGGCGGGATTGGGCTTTCTGAATCATCATGTGGGCGATCTCGTGGGCTTTGCCGAGGCGGCGTTCCAGTTGATCGCGATAGGCGTCGAGGGCGATGGGAGTGCGGGCGACGCCGGACTTCATGGCGGCTTCGGCGACGGCGGTCGCTTCCCATAGGAGGACGCGCGGATCGAAGGGCTTGGGGATGAGGTAATCGGGGCCAAAATGCAGGCGCTCGACACCGTAAGCGCGGCAGACCGAATCCGGCACGTCTTCTTTAGCCAGGTTGGCGAGGGCGTAGGTGGCAGCCAGTTTCATCTCTTCGTTGATGGCGGTGGCGTGAACGTCGAGCGCGCCGCGGAAGATGAACGGGAAGCCAAGCACGTTGTTGACCTGGTTGGGATAGTCGGAGCGGCCGGTGGCGATGATGACGTCGCTGCGGCAGGCTTTTGCGTCGTCGTAGGTGATCTCAGGATCGGGATTCGCCATGGCAAATACGATGGGGCGAGGCGCCATGGAGCGAACCATATCCTGCGTGATGGCGCCCTTCACGGAGCAGCCCACGGCCACGTCGGCATTCTTCATGACGTCGGCGAGGGTGCGCAGCTTGGTGTCGCGGGCGAAGCGCTCTTTGTAGGGATTCATGCCGTCGGTGCGTCCTTTGTAGACCACACCTTTGGTGTCACACAGAGTGATGTTCTCGCGCTTGACGCCCAAGCGGACATAGTGCTCGGCGCAGGCGATTCCAGAGGCTCCGGCGCCATTGAAAACAACTTTTACTTCGTCGGCCTTTTTGCCCGCGACTTCGAGGGCGTTGACCAGGGCCGCGCCGGAAATGATGGCGGTGCCGTGCTGGTCGTCGTGGAAGACGGGAATTTTCATCGTCTTCTTGAGCGTCTCTTCGATGTAGAAACACTCGGGGGCCTTGATGTCTTCGAGGTTGATGCCGCCGAAGGTGGGCTCAAGAAGCTGGCAGACCTTGATGATTTCGTCGGGATTGTGGGTATCGAGTTCGATATCGAAAACGTCAACATCGGCGAAGCGTTTAAACAAGACACCTTTGCCTTCCATCACAGGCTTGCCGGCGAGGGCGCCGATGTCGCCGAGGCCGAGCACGGCCGTACCGTTGCTGATGACGGCGACGAGATTTCCCTTTGCGGTGTACTTGAAGGCGTCCTGCGGGTTCTTTTGGATTTCGAGGCACGGCTCGGCGACGCCCGGCGTGTAGGCGAGGCTTAGATCGCGTTGCGTGCGGCAGGGCTTAGTGGGAGAGACCTCGATCTTTCCTGGGCGCGCTCCGAAGTGATAATCGAGAGCTTGCTGCTTGGTGACAGCCATAGCGAATCCTCCGTGGAATGGGGCAAAACGACGTTACTACAGAATTCTTTCGCAAAGGGCCCGAAGACGATGTGACGGAAGACAGGTGGAGATGTGATGGGTGATACGTTGGGGGCGCATCTGGGGCGAGGAGATTTAAGGGCGTAAGCAGATGGTGATGTGGCGCGGGCGCAAAAGGGAGTGCTGGAAGAGTACACGTTTTAGTGCGGGCGCTAGTGTGGTGTCCCGGAAATAAAAGAGGATTGGTAGTGCAAGCAAAGTACATAGGTCCTTCGCTTCGCTCAGGATGACAGCGAGATTATTGCCGGGAATTTACGGGACACCAAGCTAGGGCATGCGGCGATTTTTGCCGGCCAGACCTTTGCATTCCAGAATTTTTTCGGCGTCCTCCAGCATTTTTTGAATGCGGCCGGCGCGGCCTTCGGGATTGCGGTAGTAGTAAATGCCGAGCAGATGCGCGCGCCGCTTGGCGGCGGACATTTGTTCCCAACCATCGCGGGCTCGCGGATTGCGGGCAAAGGCGAGTTGGAGGATGGGCGGGAGCTCGCGCTCGGCTTCCATCACGGCGAGGAGGCGTTCGGCGATCTGCTCGGCGCGGCGCGTCTGAGCGGCTTCGCTCTGGGGGTCGTTGACCCATTTGGCGATTTCGTTGCGTGTGGACTGGTTGAGTTGGTCGTACCAGCGGCGAAAGGGTTTGTCTTCGCTGAGGATGCGGTGGAGCGCATGGGGAGTTGCGTAAACGCGCTTTTCCGTGTCGGGCTCGATTTCGAAATTGGCGATGGCGCCGGGGCGGACTTTGGCGGCCCTTTGCATGCGCTTGTTAACCAGTAAGATATGACCTCCCTGAGTACGGGGAAAAAGGCAGGAACGAAACGGGAACCCGTTGATCTGGCCTTTTATCTTGATCTGGCCGAGCACGCCAAACAGCTTGCCGGCATCAAACGGCACGTAAATGACCGTCCAATTGAGGCGTGACGGCAGGCGCTCCAGCGTGGCCTGAAAGCGCATGGGGCCGCGGGCGCGACGAGATGGAGCGGGCTTGGGCATGGGCGGCAAGCCGGACGCGGGAATTCTAATACGAATCGCTCGCGCACGAATGAGTTGCGAGCAGTTTAAACTGTTGGTGAGGGCTGGAGCGCGAAGACGTGATTTGTCCCAACTGCGGGGAAAACAATTCGGCGAATTTTCGCTTTTGCGGAATGTGCGGAACGGCGCTGGAGGTGCGGCGTCCGGTGGGCGCGCCGAGAACGACGCCGCCGCCGGAAGCGGCGCGCGCGGAGCAGAATGCGGCAGCGCCACGAACTCCAACCGGAGTTCCGGCGGGAGCGGGTCATGGTGTTCCACCTAATAGCGGCGCGGCAAACAGAGTTCCGCCAACCGGAGTTCCGGCAACCGGCGGGCCGTCGGCCGCGGGGCCGTCGTTTTTGGGATTGAACCAGCCTTGGACAGCCCAGCCTTTGGACAATGAAGAGAAAGGGACGCGTCCGAGGGGCCAGACGGCAGAGCCGACGTTTTCGGGTTTCGACACATTTCTTGAGCCGGATGACACGGGAATCAGCGTGCGCGGAATCGTGCTGCTGTTGATGTTGCTGGTGGCCTTGGGCGCGGGCGGATGGTGGGCATACGCGCATTACAGCAAGGGGGGCACAGCGGCGGGGGAGAACGCGGAGAGCACGCAGGCACCGGCGGAAACGCCGCAGCAGAGCGCGAATGGCGCGAACCCATCGAGAACTGCGCCGGAGCAATCGCCGGAAAACTCTGCCGGGGCGCAGAGCGCGGGTTCATCCGAGAATTCGAACGCAGCGGCGAATGCGAATTCATCGGCAGCGGCGCCTGCGGCTACAGCACCGAGCCAGACGGGGATAGGAAGTTCAGGTACGGGTGAGCAAACGGCCGAGCGGGAACGAGCGGCACGAGCGAAAGCGGATGCGAGCGAACGGTCTCGGCGCTCGCGGGAAGTGGCACGAGCGGATGTTAAGCCGGCGCGCCCTGCGCAGAAGGCAGCGACCACGAGCGATAAGGGCGAGGCGGAATTCCGGCGGGGCGAGGCCTACTTGTACGGACACGGCGTACCGAAAAATTGCGACGCGGCGGTGAAGAATCTGAAAGCGGCGTCGGCGAAGCAGAGCGCGAAGGCGCGCAGCGCGTTCGGCACAATGTACGCAACCGGCCACTGCGTGCCGCGCGATCTTCCCATGTCGTACTCGTGGTTTGCGCAGGCTTTGCGCGTGGATCCGAACAATCAGATTCTGGAAAAGGATTTGACGGCGGTGTGGAACCAGATGACGCTTCCCGAGCGCCAGATGGCGACGAAGGCGAAACAATAGGAAGACTATTCGAAATTCAGAATCGCGCGTGCGATTACGATTTCGCCCTCATCAAGTTGAACTGCCGAGAACCACTCTCGCGGAGCTATTCTCCCGCAGGCACCAGATTCAACGCCTTCTTCAGCGAGCCGCGCTCGGTCATGATCTTGTCCTGCAAGAGTGTGATGGCGTAGATCAACTGCTCGGGGCGCGGGGGGCAGCCGGGGACGTAGATGTCGACGGGGATGACCTGGTTGACGCTTTGGACGAGGGCGTAGTTATTGAAGACGCCGCCGGAGGTAGCGCAGGCGCCCATGGAGATGACCCACTTGGGCTCGGGCATCTGTTCGTAGAGCTGGCGGATGACGGGGGCCATCTTTTGCGAGACGCGCCCGGCGATGATCATGAGATCGGATTGGCGCGGCGAGGGACGAAAGACTTCGGCGCCGAAGCGGGCGATATCGAAGCGAGACGCGCCCATGGACATCATCTCGATGGCGCAGCAGGCGAGACCGAAGGTCATGGGCCAGATGGAATTCTTCCGCGTCCAGTTGATGGTGGAGTCGAGGGTGGTCATGACGATGCCCTCGGGGACGGCGTCTCCGAAAACCAGTTCTTTGACGACGCGTTTGCCGTTCTCGACGTCGATGTAGGGACCAAAGCTTTGTTCTTGCGCCATACGGTTTCTATTCTAAATCAATCGCGCGGCGATAGGTCCGAAACATCCGCGTGGGGCCGAGACGGCTCTTTATCAGTGCTCAATATCGGTCGTCAATGCTTTGCGGCAGGCGAGGAGTTGTACTCGTCGGGGAAGATCGTCTGCTCGACCAGTTCGGTGATGACGTGGCCGATCAGGATATGACATTCCTGGATGCGGGGCGTTTCGGTAGAGGGGACAGAGATGCGGTAGTCCGCAACGTTCAGGGCATTGGGCTCGGCGCCAGTGAGGGCGACGGTGTGCAGCCCCATGGCTTTTGCGGCGGAGATGGCATGGACTACATTGGGCGAGCGGGCGCTGGTGGAGATGGCGATGGCGACATCGCCGCGGCATGCGAGGGCGGCAAGCTGGCGCGCGAAGACGTGGTCAAAGCCGGAGTCGTTGGCGATGGCGGTGACCGAGGATGAATTGGCATTGAGCGCGAGGGCGGGCAATGGCGAGCGGTTGAAGGCAAAGCGCCCGACGAACTCGGCGGCAATGTGCTGGGCGTCGGCGGCGCTGCCTCCGTTGCCGAATAAGAAGAGCTTGTTGCCGCGGCGGAACGCGTCGATGAGCAACTGGCAGACTTCGGCGATCTGGGCCAGGACCTGGGGCTGGTGGAGGAGAAGCGTTTTGACCTCGACTGAGGAGTGGATGGAGCGGGTTATGGAGCTCTCAAAATCGGCGGGATGGGACATCTCTTCCTCTTTTCTCCTCTTTATCTCTCCGCTTTATCGTCGGGGACAGTTTGAGGGTAGTTGTGGAATCTGTCCATTGGGAAAGCGAAGGGGCTGGGCGATTTTGGGAGTGGTTGGCGGGATATCGCGATGATGCGGCATTTGTTTACCTTTTAGTAACAGATTGCACCTGAGTCGATCTTTTGGAATCAGATGGTTAGCGGGGCATTTCCGCTAGATCTTTGAGAAATAAGGAGTTAGTTTCTATTTTTAGAATCAATATCTTAGGTTGAGTTCGAGTGATGGTTCTTGGAAGAAAAAGATGTGTACGTAAAGTATTTATTTGTTCAGTAAGATAGACATTATTTAATGAAGTAATAGGTGATGGTTAAGGGGCGCGGAGTATTTGTTGAGCGCGGGCGAAGTCGGCGGGGGTGCCTATGTCGATAAAGACTCCGCGCTGCTGGTGAGCGAACATTCCCTGGGGGAGTAATTGGGGGAATACGTCGTGTTCAAGGCTGGCGGGACCTTCGGGGATATGTTTCCAGATGGACGGGCTGAAAACGTAGACTCCTCCATTAATCATGCCCGGGGCATGGGCGCTGGTTTTTTCGGTGAATGCGGTGATGCGGCTGTCGGCATCGACTTGGACAGTTCCGTAGCGGGCAGCGTCGTCGACATGGACGACCGCGAGGGTGGCCACGGCGTTTTGGTGGTGGCGATGGAAGGAAAGCAAATCGCGGAAGTCAACTTCGAGGAACGAGTCGCCGTTCAGGACGAGGAAGTCGGGAGCGTCTTGCAGATGAGATTGAGCGAGTCGTAAGGCGCCGGCGGTTCCCTGCGGCGAGTCTTCCCTGGAGTACTTGATCGAGACGTGCCAGTCGCGGCCATCTTTGAATTTGCTTTCGATTTGGTCTCCGAGGTAGCCGGTACACATTACAAGATTGTGGATGCCTTGCGATTGCAATTGGCGGACTAGCAGTTCAACGAAAGGTTTCTCTCCGATGGAGGCGAGCACTTTTGGTTGCGAGGAGACGACAGAGCGGAGGCGCGTGCCGAGGCCGCCGACCAGCAGGATGGCTTTTATGTCGCGCATTGCTTCTCTCATCCCTTCGGCGTTACAGGCCAGCGGGCGCGGTTGGCGTTCACGCGTGATTATTCCAATAATCGAGCATCGATAAAAGCGTTTGCTGGATGGAGCGTTGCGGCTTCCAACCGGTTTGATTGCGGAATTTTCTGGTGCTGCCGAAGATGATTTTTTCGTCGGAGGGGCGCATGAGACGGGCGGCGCCGCGGACTTCCACTTTTAGACCTGAGAGTTTGATGAGCATGCGCAAGAGCGTGCCGACTTCGTGGGTGCGAGCGGCGCAGAGGTTATAAGACTCGCCGGGCTGGCCTTTTTGCGCGGCGAGGTAGAAGCCGCGAACGGTGTCGTTTACATCGAGGAACGCGCGGCGGGGTTTGAGGTTGCCGACCTCGATGACGGGCGGCTGCAAACCTTTTTTTATGCGGGCGAGTTGGCGGACGAAGTCGGAGGGGGCGTCGTTGGTTTTTCCCGGGCCAGTTGTATTAAAGAGGCGGAGGTTTACGGCGGGAATTTTGTAGTCGAGGAAATACTCGCGCGCGAGCAGATCGAGACAGACTTTGCTGATGCCATAAGGGTGCAGGGGATGCAGGGGATAGTCTTCGGTGACGGGAATGGCAGAGGGCGGGACGTGGCCGTACTCGGCGCTGGAACAGGCGGAGACAACAACGGGCGGACGCGGCATGTAGCGAACCGCTTGGAAGAGATGGAGCGAGCCCATGATGTTGGACTGGAAGGTGGAAACGGGATCGGCCCAGGAGACGGTGGGGAGGCTTTGTGCGCCGAGATGGAAAACGTTGGTGGGCTCGTATTTCTTGAAGACTTGTTGCACGCGCTTGGGATCGGTGAGGTCGAGGTGGAGGAACTCGACGCCGGGCAAAGTTGGAAAGGGATTGTCGGCGGGGAAACGGTAGCCGGCGATGACTTGCCAATTTTTTTCGGCGAGAAAGCGGACGAGGTGAGAACCGATAAAACCTTCGGCGCCGGTTACGATGGCGATTTTGTTTTTTGGCATAGGACCCGGGCGCGAGCGTCGATCGGCTTGACGGCGGGACCATTGTAACGAAGAATGGCGGCGCGGAGCCTGGAGTTCACGAGGCGAGAGTTCACGCGGCGGGAGTTAACGCGAACGAGATGCAACGGAAGATGAAGCGGGTGCTGGTGACGGGCGCGGCTGGATTTTTGGGACGGGCCGTAACGGCGGAGCTGCTGGCGCGCGGCTGCGGAGTGCGAGCGCTGGTGCGAGCGGCGGAGAAAGCGGGGCCGTTGCGGCTTTTGGGCGCGGAGATCATGGTGGGGGACATTCGAGATGCGGCGATGGGCGCGGCTTTGGATGGAGTGGATACGGTTATTCATTGCGCGGCGGCGATTGGGACGACACCGCTGGGGCGCGAGGAATTTTATTCCGTGAATGTGGAAGGGACGCGGAATTTGGTGGAGGCGGCGAAGGGGAGCGCGGATTTGGAGCGGTTTGTACATATTTCGACGGTGGCGGTGATCGGGGCGATTGACCCGCGGAACCCGGCCGATGAAGAGAGCCCGTGCCGGCCGACGGATGCGTATGGCGAGACGAAGCTGCTGGGGGAGCGGGTGGTGCGAGATGCGGCGGGCGCGGGATTTCCGGCGGTGATTGCGAGGCCGATGTGGATTTATGGCGCGGGCTCGACGGTAACGACGAATTTATTTCGCAAGATTGCGCGGCGAAAGCTGCCGATGATTGGGGCAGCGCAGAATACGATGCAGCCGGTAGAGATTGGGGACGCCGTTAGGGGGATTGTGAGGTGCGCGGAGGCGGGCGGGATTGAGGGACGGATTTATAACATTGCGGGGGCGGAGATTCTGACGATTCGCGTGATGTGCGAGACGATTGCGAGATTGATGGGGACGACGCTGCCGGGGCCGAGCGTGCCGATGTGGTTCGCGACGGCGGCGGCGACGGGGTGCGAGATGATTTTTCCGCTGCTGGGCATCGCGGCGCCGATTACGCATGAGAAGCTGGAATTCTTTCGAGTATGCAATTCGTATTCGATTGAGCGAGCGCGGCGGGAACTGGATTGGAGTCCGAAGATTTTGTTTGAGGACGGAGCGCGGAAGGTGGCGGAGTTGGTGAAGGCGGAGATGCGAGAGTCCGAAGCGGGAGTGCGCACATAGCCCGCCAGGTGCGAGTGCGCCCGAAAGGGCTGCTACGAGAGGGGTTCAGAGAGATTGCTTTAGGCGGTCGGCGAGGCGCAGGGCGAGAGCTAGGATGGTGAGCGAGGGCGGCGCCCATCCTGTGGTGGGAAAAACGGAACATCCTGTGATGTAGAGGTTGTGGATGCCGTGGACGCGGCAGGATTCATCGACGACGCCGAGCTTGGGATCGCGATGCATGCGGGTTGTGCCCATGTGGTGAGAGGCGGCGACGATCTCAAGCGGGGCGGCGGCTTGCGGCGCGGGTTTGGCAGCGGGGACGGGGAAGTTCAAGTCGCGCTCGAGCATCTGGCGGGCGCGGCGAAGGCTGTCGCGATCCTGTTCGGTCAGTTGCCAATCGAGGCGGACTTTGTTCATACCGAAGGCATCGCGTTCGGAGTCAAGCAGGACGCGGCTGTTGGGGTTGGGGACCTGCTCGGCGCGAACCCCGATGGAAAATGAGCGCCAGGGCGTTTTGATGAGACGGCGATAGGAGAGAGCGAAGGCGTTGATGGGATGTTGCAGGATGAGGCGGAAATGATATCCGAGCAGGTCGGGCACTTCGCCATGGGCGAGGGGGCGAAGGAGCGCCTGCAAGGAAGAGTAGCCGAGGTTGGAATAGGTGGGATGAACGACGTCGTGGGGATCGTCGGGATTGTGGATGGTGATGGCGAGGCCGAGGAGATGGTCGCGGCGGCGGGCGGCTTCGGTTAGGGCCATGCCACCGCGGATGGAGCCGTCGTCGTCAGGATGAGGGGCGTGGTGAGCGCCAGAACGCGCGGCGAGGTTGGCGGCGGGCTTGGGGAAAAAGAAAGCGGGAGGCTGGCGGCCGTTGAGCGGGACGCGAGGGAGCATGATGTGGAGATGGTCGGCGAAGAAACGGCCGACGAGGTCGTTTTGGTTGCCGACGCCGGACTCGCGCGAGGCGCGGGAGGCGAGAAGAAGGCGGGGGTTTTCGAGTCCGCCGGCGGCGAGAACGAAATTCTTCGCGGAGACCGTAAAGCGATTGCCGGCAAGGGTTGCGACCTTCACAGAGAGCGCCGATTTGTGGTCGCGGTCCATTTCGATTTCGACGGCGTTGGCGTGGAGCATGAGGCGGAGGTTGGGAGCCTTTTCCATCTCGTCGAGAAAGGTCTTGCCGAATCGGGTGGGATTGACCTTGAAGAGGACGTCGGCAAAATTATTCTGGGCCGGGTTGAGGAAGTTGGCAGAAGTTTCCGGGCCTCTTTCTAATCCGGGCTGGGGATCGTAATCGTAGGCGCCGAGCTTCCAGAGAGCGTGAGCGCGAGCGTACTCATTTTTTAATTGATCGCGGGTGAAGGGCCAGCCGCTGTAGGGCACCCATGGGCGCTCTTCGAAATCGATGTCGTCGAGGGGACGGCTCCAGCCTCCCCAGTAACTAGATGAACCGCCGAGGACGCGGCGGCGACAGAGATGAAGCGGGGGATAGGATTGGCCGGAGGTGGCGCCGCGGCATAGGAACTGATTTTCCGGGCGCACGGTTGTGGCGCCGCTTTCGAGAAGAACGATGCGGGCGGGGTGGTTGAGAAACTCGCGGGCAATGGCAATGCCGGCGGGACCGGCGCCGACGATACAAAGATCGGCTTCGATGTTAGTTCCGGGAGTCAGGGTGCGGCTGTCGATAATCATTTATGAGACCATGCGGTTGAAGGTGTGCGCGACGCGAGGCCAAGAGAATTGCATCGCGCGTTACTGGCGAACGATTTAGACGGCGACGGCAACGTCACGCGAATCCAGCCCAATTCTTTCTCGAAGCGTGGCCTCGAGATGTTCTCCGATGCGATTCCAGTCATAGAAGCGGGCGACGTGGCGGCGGCCATTCGCGCCCATCTCCGCGGCGAAGTCCGAGTCGGTGAGCAGACGCGATACTTGTGCGGCAAAGGATGCGGGTTGGTCGGCGAGCAAGATGGTGTGACCGTCGCGGCCGTCGATGCCTTCGGCGCCGAGGGTGGTGCTGACGACGGGGCGGGACATGGCCTGAGCTTCGAGGATTTTGACACGAGTGCCGCCGCCAATCATCAGGGGGGCAATGACAACGCGGGCGCGTTCGAAATAGGGGCGCATATCTGGAACGGCGTCGGTGACCTCGACCACGGCGCTGCGCTTGTGCAAGAGCCAGGCGGGCGGGCGGGCGCCGGCAACGATCAGTTTTGCATCCGGCACCTTCTTCAGGATCAAGGGAAAAACTTCGCTCAAGAACCAGCGAATGGCCTGCTGGTTGGGGTAATAACTCATGAGGCCGGTGAAGAGAATAGTTCCGGGTTCGCCGGGCGATTTTGGTGGAGAGAACTCGGCGATGTCAACGCCGTTGGGAACGACGGCGATGTTCTGCACATCGAACTCGATTTCGAACACCTGGCGGTCGCGGTCGGAGTTGGCGAGGAGTAGATCGACGCCAAGGCTGCATCGGCGTTCCTCGCGAAAGGTGCAGCGCGCCTGGCGCAGTGCGTAGCGGCGGCGCATATAAGTTTCGGCTAAGACGGAGGTGCGCTTGAGGACATCGGATTCGACGTTGTGGCTGTCGCCGACGATGGGAACGCCATGGGGAAGAGGCAAGCCGAAGAGCAGCGGAATAGAGAGGATAATGGCGTCGAACGGGTGACGCGATGTGACGTCGGCGAGAAGGCGGCGGAGATTGGGCTCGAGGACGGGCATGAAATCGCAGCGCCCGGTCAAGGTGCGCCAGAGCTTGCGCGTGAGCCGGATTTCGCGGCGATGCTGAACCGCGGCGTAATGGAAATTGGGGACTCGATCCGCGAAAGTCTCGCGGAACATTTGCTCCTCCGACGGCATTCCGAGAGAGAGGAGGTGTACGTCATAGAAGCGAGCGAGTTGATCGAGGATGTGGTAATGGCGGCGGGACGGACCGATTTTGGCGGGCACGGGAGAGGTATGCGAAATGTAAAGAATGCGACTTGGGCGCGTCATCTAGCCCTCTCCTCTTTCATGGTCAAAATTCCATCGTCAGCATCGGCCCGCATGGATTCAGGGTGAACCGCTCCGTCGGCCTCAAAGACTACAGCACTGCCTTTATTGGAAAAAGAAAACGGAATACGCAAGAGCTTGCATAAACGGGATCGCAATGCGTTTTGTTTTTCCGGGGGGGCGAAGAACAGCATGCAACCGCCGCCGCCCGCTCCGAGCAACTTACCGCCCAGTGCGCCGGCGTCGCGGCCGGCCTGATAAATTTCGTCGAGGTTGGGGTTGGAGATTTTTCCCGTCAGAGTGCGTTTGATCTGCCAGCTTTCGTGAAGGAGGCGGCCAAAGTCACTCAAGGGACGACTCGCGTTTGCAAGAACGGCTTCCGCCTCATCCACCAACTGAAGCATGTTGCCCAGTTCATGCGTTTTGTGAGGCGTCATCCGCACCTGTTCCTCGGCGATCTCAGAGGCGGTGCGGGAAAATCCGGTGAAATAGAGAACCAAGTGTTGCTCGAGTTCCGCCAACCTGCCGGGGGCGGGCGTCATCGGCATTACGTCGATGGAGCCGTCCGTATGAAAGGAGATGCGATTAAAACCGCCGTGCGCCGCGCTGACCTGATCCTGCGAGCCCACGGCTTCTTTGAGCAGATCCTGCTCCACATAGATGGCTTCCCTGGCGAGAGCATGATGGTCGCGCTCCTCACGCTTCAGGGCGTGAAGGCCGCGCAAAAGGCCCACCGTAAAAGCGGAACTTGTGCCCAGGCCGATTTGTGCGGGTAAGTCGGCCACATGGTGAATCTCGACACCATCTTCAATGCCAAGAAACTGGAGGCAGGCGCGAACCGACGAATGCTGAATCATGTCATTGCGGGCAACGTTCTCGACTTTTGAATAAGAGATGCGGCTGTGATACTCGAAAAAGGGGGGCAGCCACCGGCAGGAGATATAGCAATACTTATCGATGGTGGTGGAGAGGACCGAGCCTCCGTGCTCGCGAAACCAAACGGGATAGTCCGTGCCACCTCCGAAGAAGGAAACGCGAAGCGGAGTGCTGCTAATGATCACAATTCAAACCTTTCCACGAATTTGTTCAGCACTTCCCGCAACCTGACGGCACTGGCACGACCGTCAATGGACTCTCGCCGCCGGCACAGCCTCCTCGGCGCGCAGGATCTGATAGGCCGCACCCAAGAGCGAAGGAGCAACCAAGTCGGCCACGGTCGCGGCAAGGCGATCGTCGTCGATGACGCGGGCCGTGTGGCATCCGGCGGTGCGGCCGGCCTCTACGTCGCTATCGGAATCACCGACCATCCATGACACGGACAAGTCGACATCATAGGTTTGGGCCGCCTGCAACAGCATTCCGGGCTGCGGCTTGCGGCACGAGCAAGGCGGCTGTTTGTCATGCGGACAGTAGTAGACGGCTTCCAGCCGGGCGCCGGAGGTCTCGAACTCATGAAGCAGGCGCGCATGAATCGCTTCCAATTCGCCAGACGTTAGGAGACCGCGGGCAACGCAGCGCTGGTTGGTGACGACGACGACCAGGAATCCGGCATGGTTTAACAAGTAGACGGCCTCACGGGCTCCGGGCAGAAGGTCGATCTCTTCCCAGCGCGTGACGTAGTGGCCTTCAGGAGCTTTTCGGTTGAGAACTCCATCGCGATCCAGAAACACGGCTTTGGTCATGGGAGGCTCCCTGCGCTCGCTCCTTCTGGAACGGGCCTCGATGCCAGTGACTCGAGCATCCTTTGATAGACGCCGAGCCACTGCTCGCGAACAACACTCCACTCGAACTTACGGGATTCCCGATAGGCATTTTCAGCAAGGCTGATCGCCAAAGCGTGATCGCGGAGCAGCCGAATTACGCTGGCGGCCAGCGCTTTGTCATCGCCGACCGGAGAGAGCAGGCCGGTACGCTCGTGCTCAACGAGGTAAGGCATAGCCTCAGGCGAGGTGGTTACAACGGGGGTGCCGGCGCGGAATGCCTCAATGACTGAGACGGGCATGGCGTCGACCGAGGAGGCGTTGATAAAAATATCGGCCTGGTCGTAATAATTTCCGATCTCCTGTCGCGAGGCGGGGCCGGTGAACCTTATGTCAGCGAGATTCAGGGTGGCGACGAGATGTCGAATCTCTGCCTCAAGCGGACCTTCCCCAACCAGGTCGAGGAGGGCGTCGGGATAGGCGCGCTTGACCTCGGCAAAAGCGCGAACCACAACATCGACCTGGTAGTAAGTGGAGAAGCCTCGCGTGCAAATTAAATGGGGCTGCAACTGAGGACGTGGACGATAGCGGAACTGGGATAGATCGACGAGATTCGGAACCGTCACCGGGCGTAGCCCAAACTCGCCGAGAACGCCGATGAGGTACGGAGTGGGAACCACGAGTTCGTCGACGCGCGACATTACAAATACAGTGGAGGGAAAACGCTGGAGGTGATCGCGCGCATCTCCGCTGCGATAGTTGAGCAGCGTTTTGGTACCGCGGAGCTTGGCGACAGCCCAGGCGGGAGCAGCCGCGATCAGAAATGACCAGTAGGAAGATGCAAAAATGTGCGCTATGTCAACGTCCGCGAGCGCGCGCAGGAGACTGGCAATGTAGATGGGCTGGCGAAGGAGAGTGCGCAGGCCGGGGATGCGCGCGGCCCATGCGCACCAGCGCGGCAAGCGGGGATCGATGGGAAGGAAGATTGTTTCAACGTCCGCATCCTGTTGCCAGAGGCGCAGAAGCAAATCCGCCTGGACCGCCTGTCCCCCGATGTAGCGCAAGCTGGGGGCGACGATGGCAACCCTTACCTTCCCGCTCGTTATGTGCGGCCGTATCATGAGGGTATCGCGCCTTCAAAGAGCTTGCCGACACCAACCTACGTTCGTTGTAGCTCGCTACGGGGGAGCAGGATGTTCGCCCGGCAGCGCGACCGACTTTCTTAGTTTTGCAATCGCGGTTGTGCAAATCGCGCGGACCGGGTTCTGCGCCATACAGCGCGCAGACACACCTAGTTTGTTGGTTTCGCCACTGTATTAGAGGGACGGAACCAAGGCCGGACCGACGGGCAGAGAGGGGAATGCATTTTGCCCGAGAAGGCCGGCAGCCGGATTGTCCTCCTTCGGTGCGTGCCGGTCAAGGCGAAAAACTTTGCGCTAATCGCTCACTTAATTGCACAACGAATAGCGCGAGAGAGAGAAGGAAATTTTGCGGAGGTGCGTGACGAATGGGCCCTATAATTCGGGACGCGCGAACCGCGGCTTCATGGCAGAGTCCGCGCACTTCATGGCAGACACGCACATTGTTTTCCTGATGTATCACGCGCTGGAATTGGCGGGGCGAAAGCTGCGCCGGACCGAGCCGGGATATTTACGCTATGTCCTGAGCGAGCAGACGTTCCAGAGCCAGATGCGATGGCTGAAGGACGCGGGCTTCCGGGGGCTGAGCGTGAGCGAGGCGCTGCGCTACCCGCAGGAGCCGAGCGTGTGCATTACCTTTGACGATGGTTGCGAGACCGACCTGATTGCGGCGGCTCCAATTTTGCGCGAGGCCGGGTTCAACGCCACGTTCTACATTACGACCGGCTATCTGGGAACTCCCGCGCACCTGAGTCGAGATCAAATGCGCGAACTGGAGGCGCAGGGGTTCGAGTTGGGCTGCCATTCGAAGAGTCATCCTTATCTTCCGGATATTTCGGACTCGGAGTTAAGGCGCGAGACGGTGGATGCCAAGATTGAGCTGGAGCAGATGCTGGGGCACGCGGTCGAGCATTTCTCTTGTCCGGGCGGGCGCTACGATGAGCGCACGCTGGAGATGGCGCGCAGAGCGGGCTTCCGCAGCGTAGCGAATAGCAGCTTCTATTCCAATTCCGCAGCCACCAACCCATATAAACTGGGCCGCGTGGCAATGTTGCGCGATATGCCGCAGGAAGAATTTGCGGCCCTGTGCAACAATCGCGGGCTTTGGAAAAAGCGGTGGCAAGACGACGCCCGACGCACAACGCGACGGTTTCTCGGCAATCGAGCGTACGACCGAGTGCGCAGCGTACTGTTGCGGCTACACGAGGGGTGACCGACGCGCGTTTGAAGCAAGGCCAAGCACCGACGAAAATGAAGTGTGCAGCGAGCGTTTTATTTGTTGGCGTCCCCCGCGGATTTGGACCCGCTGGGCGCAAGGAACGAATCTGTTCACAATTGCTCATTTCCCAAAATGAAAAAAACGTTTGGACCTACGGTCTTATGACCCTTTCCCGAAACGCGTAAGTTATCCGAAAATAACGATCCGCTACCCGCTGGATGGGCATTCGCGGGATGGATTCACATCCGAGAAAACCCGGTGACGGGAGGTTGTTTGGGGGCTTGCGACATGAGCCATTCTGCACAGTATTGCTGGAGTAAGTGAGCGAATCTATCGGAGTGTCAAAAGGGGCAGTTTGCGCGCTTAGCCAGCCGCCCGACCTGTCCTTTCGGAACCGGACCGACAGAGACTGATTTGCGGGCGCTCCGGTTGTATTCCCAGGTCTGCAAATCCGCAACCGGTTGTGTTCGGACAAGCGGCCGTCCACGGGGCGGGCAAGGAGAAGTTATGTTTCTCGCGAGCAAGATCATGAGGGGTGGAATCGCCCTCACACTTCTGACGACTGCGATGTTGGGGCAGGCCTTTCCGCGTAGCTCCGCAGAATCCGATTCCAACAAAGACGGAGTTACAGTGTTTGTGATCAAGAGCGAGATCAAGAAGGTGCAGCAAACTCTCCAGGACAAAGGGGATTACCGAGGGAAGATCGATGGCGTCTTCGGCCTCGGGACGCGATCTGGCATTCGCGCCTATCAGAAGGCTGAGAATTTGCCAATCACCGGGCAGGTTGATGTTAGGACCGCGGCCGGACTCGGGGTCAGGCCGGAGTCGACGTGGGACGATTCCGAGCGCGCCGGGCGATACGTTGGGTACGACGGCGACATCGTTATCGGCGCATTTAGGCGAGATAAACCTTCAGCAGGCATCCGGTGGGCTGCGGGGAAAGGAAGGAAGACTTCGCAGAAGGAAGTTGCGAGGGCTGGGGCCACGGAAGACAACCGCGAAGGCGGCGCTAACAAACAACAAGGTGCAAACGAAGAACACGACCAGTAATGGTTGAGGTTCGATAGCGCCGCAACGTTCCTACCTTCGCCGCGTTTTCAAGTTGCCGATTCATTTCCGAATAGGCTTATATAGTTTTCTTTAAGTCTGAGAGCTGCGCTTTCAAGTTTGAGACGACTTCTTTGGCGTTGCCGATGCGCTGTTGAACTTTGCCCGCTTTCTTCTCAGCTTTGCCTGCGGCTTTCAGATTGGGGTCACTGGTAACTTTCCCGACCGCCTCCTTGATTGTTCCCTTCGCTTCGTGGAAGCTGCCTTTGATCTGATCTTTCGTGCTGGTTTTCATATTCCGCTTCCTCCTTCACCCTCGCAGAGCGCAGATTGGTGGCTCTTGGAAACCATTTTTGAGGGCTGCGACTTTTTTAATCTCCCGGCGTTCCGAGGTCTGAGCAGAATTGACCACTACCGGAGCGAGCCTCGGTTTCATCGGAAAACAATAGGAGTGAATTTCGTCGGGTCAATTTGAGGGGAATTTCCGCGCGCCAAGTGTGAGCATTTTTGCTCAGACCGTCATAATCCCGATTTGTTAAGGTCAATTTGACCTTGATGTGCCCGAATTTCCACCCGGATTTGTGCGCAAGACACGGTAGGAAGCTGGAGAAGCGGCGCAGAGGTACAGAAATGAGGGGTTTGCATGAAAAAAGTAATGTTCGTACTCGCGATGTTGAGTCTCGGCACACTGTGCTGGGCGGGGTCGGCGAAGGAAGATGCCATCGACCGACTGGACAGTGCCACCAGCGTGATGCACGAAATTATGGGGATGCCGGACAAGGGTATCCCGGAAGAAGTGTTGGAGCACGCGAAGTGCGTAGCCGTTATACCGCACATGGTTAAAGGTGGCTTTGTGTTCGGAGCTGAAGGCGGCAAGGGCGTCGCCACGTGCCGCACCGCGGATGGCTGGAGTGCACCGGCATTCATCACGATTTCTGGTGGAAGCTGGGGATTGCAGATCGGTGTAGAAGCGGTGGACGTGGTAATGATTTTTCAGAATGACAAAGCAATGCAAAGGCTGCTCTCCAGTAATTTCCAAGTTGGAGGGGATGCTTCGGCGGCCGCGGGTCCAGTGGGACGCCATGCCGAGGCGGGCACGGACTGGAAGTTGGATACAGAGATCCTGACCTACTCGCGGGCCAAAGGCGCGTTCGCGGGGCTGACGCTGACGGGGGCATCGCTCCGGCAAGACAACGATTCCCGGCGTGCGATCTATGGCCACAGCGTCACAACACGGGCTTTGCTACTGGGCAGAGTGCCGGTTCCAGCCGCGGCCAAGCCGTTCCTGGCGGAAGTTCGCGGAGCGAAAGCGGAAGCCAGAGAGAACAAAGAGTAAGGCATATGGACTCGGCGTCGGCTGTTGTTTAGCAATAGCCGACGCCTGCGCATTCGAGCGCGCACACAATCCATCATTTGTTGTTGTGTCCGTTTGCGCCAAGCGATCTTCCTGCGAGCGTGAGGAAAGGACTGACATTCAGGTGCCCGCGAATGGGCACAGGAGGCTAACATGCTTTGGACGATTTTCGTTGTTCTTCTGATTCTGTGGCTTTTGGGTTTCAGCCTGCATTTCGGCGGAGCCCTGATCCACCTGCTGCTGGTTGTGGCGGTGGTGGTTCTGATCATTAACCTGTTGAGTGGACGGCGAACTGTGGTTTGAGAACTGCGGTTTGAAAAGACACGTACGAGTCCCGGAACCAGGAGGCTCAGGTAGTGGCCTCCTGGCGCTCACATCTTGTCTCCTCCCATCCAACTGGACCACATCTTCAACCGGACCATACTTAAGGAGCCTACAATGTCCGAGCGTAACCGCTCCGTGAATCTAAGACCGGAGACGCTGATGCGCTGCCAAGCGAGACCTCTGGCGTTCGAAACGAAATCGGCCTCGTTCCTGCAAATGAGTCCAACTCCGCCGCTAACACTGCGGATTGCAATTATCGGGAATCACCTCCCTCGACAGTGTGGAATTGCGACCTTCACGACAGACTTGTGCGATGCGATTGCCGGTGAATACGGAGTCGGTGGAGTGTTCGTAGTCGCCATCAACGACCAGCAATCAGACTACCGATACCCTGGGCGGGTGCGATTCGAGATAACCGAAAGCGATCCTTCATCCTATAAGGCCGCCGCCGACTTTCTTAATTGCAGCAACGTCGATCTGGTGTGCCTGCAGCACGAGTATGGGATTTTTGGAGGGAAGAGCGGCAGCCACATTTTGCGGCTGCTGGAGCGCCTGAAAATGCCAGTGGTGACGACTCTGCATACGGTTCTTCGTGAACCAGACGTCGACCAGCTCGTGGTGATGCAAGAAATCGCGGGGCGCTCCGATCGTCTTATCGTTATGAGCGAGCATTCTTCTCAGTTTCTGCAAGATATATTTAGAGTTCCAAGCCGAAAGATTGAGCTGATTCCTCACGGCATTCCCGACTTACCTTTTGCGGAACCGGCTTCTTACAAAGATTCGTTTTCAACGGGAAAGACTGTTTTACTCACGTTCGGCCTATTGTCTCCAAATAAGGGATTCGAGAGCATGATTCAAGCCCTGCCGCGCATTTTGTCGGGGCACAGCAACGTGGTTTACATCATCGCAGGCACTACCCACCCGCACGTCAGACGCCGCGAGGGGGATCGATATCGGCTGCAACTGGAGGCGTTAGCCAAGGAGCTGGGAGTTGAGGAGAACGTGGTCTTCTACAACCGCTTCGTAAGTCCACAAGAAATGGCTGGGCTGGTGGGTTCGGCCGACATTTACGTCACGCCTTACCGTTACGAAACACAGGCCGTATCCGGGACGCTCGCGTATGCCTTGGGCGCGGGGAAGGCGATCATCTCGACGCCGTACTGGCACGCTACCGAACTCCTGGCCCATGGGCGAGGAGCGCTGGTTCCCTTCGAGGACCCAGCGGCCATTGCAAATGCGGCGATCGAACTTCTGGACAACGATGCGCGCCGCCAAGAAATGCGTGAACGTGCATACGTCTATGCTCGCAGCATGGTCTGGAACCAGGTAGCGCAGTCTTATATGCGGGCCTTCGTTCAGACATGCGGTAATCGCATGCAAACCGGTCGCGCGGCGCCGCCCATCCAGGCTGCCGGGGAGAACGCTGCAAGAGAACTGATGAGCGCATGAACTGCCACCAGAGCTGAAATGCCGGCGATCCGTACGCAAAGCCGCAGAGAGCGCGAGCGAAGGCTCCAGGGCTGGAGATAAGTGACGGAGGGCAACATGGCAAAAACCGCAACTGACCTGCCTGAGGATCCGGGTTCCGCCGATGAGCTAGTTCGTGTTCTTGAAGAAAGCGGTTACCCAGTGGATGGCGCAAGGGGGCAATTTATCCCGCAACCAGGTGGCTTGGCAGCCGCGACAGGTGAAGGCGGAGCGGCTCCGGTTCAACCTGACAAGGGCGGGGCGAAGAGCATTCGCGCCACTCCGAGCGAAGACGAAGGCAGAAGCGCTGGCGACGCGGCGAGTCAAGGCAATGCTGCAAACAGTACGAGAGCGAGTTAATGGCTTCAGCAGTGCGGATTGAATGAGTGGAGGACAAACGGAGATGGCACGGAGATTTTCGTCCATAACCCTGGTATCCCGACCTGCGCTTCATCGCCCCAATCTCTCCCACGCAATCTATCGCACCTCGCTTTTGTTTAGCGAGTTTCCCGATCCAGCCATTTCTCTACCCGCGCTGGACACCACTCTTCCAGCGCTCGCAGCAATTCCTCAACAGAATCTCGCGCCAGCACCAACTCTCGGTTCTCCGTCTTCAGAAATCGCTCCTCCACTGCATGGTCGAACATCGCCAGCAGTGGCGAGTAATATCCCAGCACGTTCAGGATGCCGCAAGGCTTCGCGTGCAAGCCGAGTTGTGCCCACGTGACCATTTCGCAAAACTCTTCAAGCGTTCCGAATCCACCTGGCAAGGCGATGAAGGCATCGGACAGGTCCGCCATAAGTGCCTTGCGTTCGTGCATCGAGCGCACAACGTGAAGTTTGGTGAGCCCGTTGTGACCGACCTCTCGTGCCATGAGGTTCTTCGGGATGACTCCCACCGCCTCGCCGCCTGCTTGCAGCACGGCGTCCGCGAGCACGCCCATCAAGCCCACATTACCGCCACCATAAACCAGCCCAATCTTCCGGCGCACGAGTTCCGCACCCAAGTCCTCGGCGACAGCGCGGTACTCGGGGTGGCTGCCCGGACTGGAACCGCAGAAAACACAGATTCGTTTCATGCAGCTATTCTAAGTGTCGCTTCCACAACGAAAGCCCTCGACGGCGGTCACGAGTCGGGGCATGTGGTTGCGGTGATCCGGCTACTTTTTCGGATACCCTACCGATTGCGCCAAGATGATCCTCTGCTGCGGCTGCAACTTCAGGGTCTTGGCAAGCGCGGGCTTATCGACGCTTGCCCGCACCACCGTGGCCAGCCCCTCCGAGGCGCAATACAGGTAGACGTTCTGTGCGATGAATCCCACATCAGCGGCGGTATACATCTCAGCGTCCGAGGAAGCCGCACCGTCAGTCTTCGAAAGATCGGAAACATAAACCAGGTTTACAGCCGCATCTTTGACGAAGGACTGCGTGCCAGTAGCCGCCCGGAAGTCGCCCTCCACGACGGGCTCTAAAGCGGTCGCCTTGGCATTGTAGACGTACACTCCTACCGGAGTGGCCACGTAGATGCTCACTTCCTGCCAGTTCATGGCGGAAGGCGCGGTGCGACGCCCATCGGGTCGGTTGATTCCGAAAGCCGCCCAGAGCAAGTTCGAAAGCGTCTGCTGCGAGAGCGTACCGGAACCGAACTCGCGAGTCGATTTACGATCCTTGAGAACCTCCATCAGAGGGCGTCCCCATGTCGTCAGCGGCGGCGGAAGCTGGAAAGGCTTGAGCGCCTGCGCTGCTGAGACAACAGACAGACAGATAGTCGCCAGCGCCAGCGTAAGCACGAACGGTGCTTTGTGTTTCATCAGAGAGTTCCTTCCGAATGTTTTCAGCCAACAGTCCCGGCTTCTTTGCTATTCCTACTGTAGACCTGTCTGTTGCCGAAGGTTGTGACTCGCTCGATCACACCGGAGATGTCCTCGGTCGCGTACCTGCGTTCGGGGATTGCGGCATTCATCTGGTGGCGAGTTATTTTTCCACGGATCGCGTCCATTGCTTCGATACCCGGGATCTGCGGCCCCCTTGACCAACTCTTTGCGAAGGGCTTCGTCAAGGTACGAGCCAGAGTTGCGGCCGACACTGGCAGCGTTCATACTCCGACCATGACACTCAAAAATGCGGCGTTGCTGGCTTTGGTCGGGACGATATTGATGACGGTTCTTTTGGTGTGGAATTTCATCTCCAAAGTCCTTAATGTTCTCCGTGGCGTGGAGGCTCCGATAGTGCTCTTCGCGTCTTTCATCTATGCGTTCGGCTGCTTAACCGTAATGGTGTTCTTTTTCGTGTCCCATAGAGCGCAGTCGTGATTGCCGCGTGCCCGCCTCTCAGTCTGCCAAGCAGCCCGAAGATCGCCTTGCGGACGGCCGTTGCGGACCGCGGTGCCCAGCGCCTTCTTCTGCCCGGTCAGCACGAGCAGCCGCTTGGCGGCGTTATGCCCGTGTAGATAAGGTTGCGTTGCAGCAGCATGTAGTGCCACGTGGCGAGCGTGAAGAAACCTGCGTTGCGAGTCACAATGTGGCTGGGCGACATTCCCGTTGAAGCCCGCTGCACGCTGTGTCGCGACAGTCGTTTCCGAGCGGAATCAACTCATCATCGTCCGCAGGAGGCTGAATACGTTGCAGCGCGCATTTGACCGTCAGGGCGCGAATTGTCAAAGCGAGGAGGTGGCGCACATCAGCGACCAGGCTTGCGGGAAGCTCTCTTCTTAAGCGTTCTTAGCGGAATACCGCGCTTCCGTTCATCCGTGGAATGAGGTTGAGCATCCTCGTTACCTTGGGCCGCGAGAGATGCCTTCAGGTCTTTCAAGAGGTCGGCGTCCGCGATAGCGACATGCACACCCGCAGCTTCGCCAGAGGTTCGCTGTAGCCACTGATTTAATTCGTCCGGGCTCGCAACCACGTTCCTTCCGTCCCGCCTAGTCGGCATTCCTTCTTTCGCCCAGCGGTGAGCTGTGGAATTGGGCATTCCGAGGAATCCGGCAATCGCTGGCCAACCGCGAAGCTCGGCCGACTTTCGCGCTGCGGCTCCCGCCTGAGTGTTCGGGCGACTTTTGCCTCGTTCGGCTGGCATGTCACGACCAAACCAACGTCCCGGATGTTATCAGATGAGCGCCGACTATCGCGACAGTTCGCAAATCCAATTGACCTCCCAAGTCTTGCCACCGTCCGGCGAGAATGACTGCTCCATGCGCGCGGAGTTGGGGGAGATGTTGAGCCTGCTGGCGCGCTATGCCCACGTGGTGCCACAGGACCAGAGAGCGGCGGTAGATCGCACCGTGGACGTGTTTTTGCGGCGTTCTGCGGCGAAAGTGGAAGTTAACCCATTGAGAATAAATTAGGTGTTTGGCGTACCCCTCGGAACCATTTTGAACCAGATAGCTAGGGCTAGGGCCGTCCTCTTGGGCTAGTGTCATAGCGGGGCCGACCGAGATTCATCGGAGGGGGCAATAGGGAGCTAGTCGTGTGTATAGTGTGCACCCGCATTTTCTGCCATAAGGGGAGTCGAAACCCTCATTTTGCTCCCGAGCAACCACGCCTCGTACCCGACGCCCACTAGGGGGTCCGAGGGATGAGAGCATCGGAGGTCAGACATCCTAGAATCGATCCACCCCCTCGTTGGACGACTCCTTGTATCCGCCGCATAACAAACTACTTAACATCCATGCTTGCGTTCCGCCGAGCATTTGTCGGGGCCGCATCCGAAGGGCCAGGCTCCGATTTGAGGGGGTCCGAGTCTACAGTTCATGAGGGGTGCGCCAACGCCGTAAATTTGGGTTCTGCCCGCGAGGATTCTCCCGAAAATCATTGTCTACTATGTTCGGATTCTTTAAGGTTGGCGTCCCGGACCGGCTTACGTGATCCCGTGACCGTCGCTGGCAGGGCTGTTTCGGATTTCATTTTGAAGTGGCGGTCCAGCCGACTGTAAAAGGCTTTAACGGGAGCTTGGTCCCAATTCGAGAAAGGTTAATTGCTACTGATCCGTCTTCCAATGTGGTCAATGCGACGTGCCAATATGATCGGTCCCCGCGATCCGTCATGTTGAGGTTCTTCTTGTTCTCGTCTAAGAGCGAATAAGGCACAGCATAGCATTCATCTCTGTCCATGCAGGAGAGCACAAAATAACTCTCCTGGCCCTCGGCAAGAAAACGGTCCCAGTTCGGATGGAAAGCGTACCAGTACGGTTGATAGTCCCCTTCATACCGCTTGGAAACGGCGCAGCACACGCGTAGGGTCTTATCCGAACTCCAAAACAAAGTGCGGCTGTACCGCACCAGTTCCTTGCCCTTTAGCCGCGCAAAAGCCTCGACGGCCTCTAATCGTTTGGCGGAAAGCAAGTCTGGATCCGTGCGTTCCTGCTTGTACGAGTCACGGCCCTTTTGACCATCTTCGGTTGGGGTATGATCGACAATTTGCTCTTCGACATCAGCGGCAGTTGTGAATATTACGTCTATGATCCTGTCGATTTTTGTGTACTCGAAGGGTTGGAGTAATTGGCGAATTTGCGTAAGGGTCGCTGGATCGTCAGATTTTTCCTTGATCTGGACCAGCTTTATTAGTCGCTCTACGCTGATTAGTCGCATATCCCAGGCGTACCGGGAACCGCGCACCTGAGCCTCAAGCGCACCTGTATCCTCTCGTCCGACAATGACAAGCATTGACGCGTTCGGTTTAATCCGCTGCTCGGCGCACAGCTTCACCTTATATTGAGCGATCTTGTCGAGTGAGATGGCCACATAATCCGTTGTTTTCACCTCAATCAAAATGTCAGGGTCCGTTTGGGACCGCCATATCCCATCAAAGCCGACTGCCGTTTTCCGACCTTGATAAGGACCATTCTCGACATCGAAGTTTAACCTCCGGCCCAGTTCATTCACGATGTCTTGGAGAACAATTCCGCCCTTATCGAAAGCATTTTCTAGACAGTGCCGAGCGTAGTCGAAGAGCGATTCACTGGGACAGACTCGGAGGTATCCACAAAATTCTTGTGATGCCTCGTTTCCGTCCCGCAGATGACCGTCGCCTGCGTTGTTAACAACTTGCTCGACAGTCATCTTGAGCACTGCGTCACGATTGCTGTTCCAGATGCTCAGTAGTGGCATGCGGCAATAATAAAGCAGAACGCGAGTACCAATAGATGCTGTTTATCAGTTTTCTGCTGGCCCTCAATATAGTCCCAATTTCACCTGCGACGTGGCTTACGTTCTGTACGTCCCCGTGTAGCGTCGGCTCTAGCCGTGAGCCTTGAAAGTCTCAGTGAGATTTCTTGGAGCCTTTCACTAGTGTCGTCCAAATCGAACTGGATGGAGTCGAGAGCATCCACGTCCAATCGGGGCGGAAATAGTTGCTCTGGCGATTCGGTTCGCGGTGGCCAGCGCAGAGTAGCCGTGATGCAGGGTGCTATTTCAACCTCAAGCTGTGTGTTGCTACCGGTTCGAAAATCGAAAATTGCTTTTTGTTTGGCATTGATGACCCGGAGCTCAGCCAGGCTCAGGTCGCAAGTTGGTCTATCTAGCAACGCCTCCCTCCTCAGCACCTCTCGAATCGCTCGTCTTCCCAGGCCACCCGCATAAGACGCCACATTTGAACGCCGATGAAGGCCAGCACAAAACCCATACCACAGGAGTATCCCAGGAAAAATATGGACGTACGGAGAGACAAGTTGCAAATGATCTAATGTTCCCGGAGCGATCTGGCTCGCCAAGTACCCCAGCACGAAAGCAATCGAAAGGGATGCGGCCTCAGGTCGGCTCCTGAAGTGACGTACGAGGTCCTCTAGCACGAGAACCCTGTCCTCTCGGGGGCCACGCATCACCTTTCCTAAATCGCCAACTCCCGGCACTTCGGATTCGAGAGAGCGCCACTGACGATTATCAATTTCCCCCTTGAGGTAAAGATCCAAGATTGCGTCAAGGACGGAAGAGGGTACCTGATCTCGGACATCGGATTTCCAAGCACCACTCTCCAAACCCAATAGTACGTACCAGGGGGAGTGCAGCGCGTCTTTGGTCAGCGGAACACTGGTCTGTCGAGTGAGTTCCCTAGCCTCGAACCAACCGTTGGATACTGTGTCACTCTCCATTGTCACCGCTCCGAGAGCAAGAGCCCGCGCCATAACGAACGAATAGGTCCCGGTACAGGCACGCGCCGGAACCTGATTAAGATCGCGTTGGCCCTCAAGGTAAGTCGCCGTTTCTCCCAATATCAAACCTGCACAAGCGTTCTCCAGTCTGTGCAGATTCGGTGTGGGTTGAAACTTGAACGCTTGTTCCGCGTTTTCAAAATTACTGACCCGAATGTACGCGGTCAACGGAGTGAGCGTGTTTAGATACGTCAATGCCCAGGCCAGCAGATCCCGCTCATCTCCGTCAGCAACAATTAAGTTTGGGAGAGTTAGCATCTCCCTGGGGTCATCCTGCCAGACAAGGATCAGGTCCCCTGTTCTGTGAGGGGGTGAGAGTGAACTAACAGCACTGAACTCATATCGGGAAAACAGTCCGCCCGAGTCTTCCAGTATCCGCGCCTGCAATATGTCGATCAATTCTCTGCGATTTGTCGTTTTGACCCACATGTTCTATTTGGTCTTTCCGCCAAAAACGTCTTTGATCTTTGGCAAGTCCTTTGTTGGTTCGAGTTGCATGAGCGCCCGCTCAAAATATCCAGGCAGATCATCTGAATAATGTATGGACAGAGTCGTCTTGCACCGAGTTACCGCAACGTATGCGATGTTCCTCTGCAGCCGGAAGCGTTTCAAAGACTCGCATGCAGCAAGGTGCAGGCCTCTGAACTCAATTCCTTTTGCGGAGTGAAATGTGCCAACAATGATCGGCTTCCCTTTTACGAAAGCAGAATGCTCTCCCCCTTTTTGAAGAACGCACAGACCACAAAGAGGAGATTCTGACATCAATTGCCAGACTTCGTTCACATCCTCATTGCGAGGGCACAAAACGCCAAACAATGCATCAGGATATGCCTTGAGTTGGAGCACGAGTTTCTCGATGATTTTCTGCGTTTCCTTACGCAAGCTACCAGAGCGAACATGTTCGACGGACGAGGGTTTAGCCGTTTCATCGTAATGCGATGTAGGCAGCAGTGGGACGTAGCCAATGGAGTCCCGTCCTAAAGCATCGGCCAGTTTGCAAATCTGTCGTCCACATCGATATTGATACTTCAAAACGTGCTCTTTCCCCTGCACAAGCCCTCGCAGTGTATCCAAGGGATCTGGAGTTGCATAGATTTTTTGCCGTGAGTCGGCAACTGCAAAGAGCGTGCGAGCAAGCCTGCTAAACAATTCGATCTCTTCAGGCAAGTAGTCTTGTGCCTCATCCAACAGAATGGCGTCGTAAATATGAAACAGTTTTCGTTTTTCGACTAGATTCGTGACCTCATCCAGAAAGTACTCCCGCTGTTCCTCGAAACCGTCGGGAGGATTGGTGAACACCCCATACTGAAAAAGCAACTGCTGGGCCCATTTCCTTGATGTTTGCACCTTATCGGGAGGAAAAGCATAACGCTTCGCCCCAGACGCAATGAACTCTTGTAGTGTGCGGGAAAAAACAATTACCTCAATATCGGGCTTGCCCGCCAGGGTCATATAGTTTCCGCGCAACAGCAAAAGATTTGTCTTACCGCTCCCTGGCGGCCCGGTAATTAGGTGATTCCCGGAAAGGGGAAGAGCGATGACGTCTTTCTGATCTTCGTCGAGTTCATCTTCCCCTACCCACCACGTTTCACTCATCACCCAACTCCACTCGCTCCGATCGGGGACACATTGTCATTTTGCTTGCCCCTGAATCATCTTTAGCGCATCTCTATAAACAAACGGTACCCAGAAGACGGTCTTTTCCTTGACAGTTCGTTTCTCGAAAAAACCAATTTCCGTTAGGCGCTCGGCGTTTCTGAGGGCGTCCGCGTCAGTCGTGTTCCAAATCTTCGCTAGTGTTTTGGCAGTTTGATGAGTCTTCTTTCCCTCTAGCAAATTGAGTAAGGACTTCAAACTTGCGTGCTCTGCGCACAGGGTCTGATGGAAACGTTCGCTGGAAACTTCTGGCAGCCCGGCTTTCAATGCCGAACGGTCTATAAGAATTTCTCCGGGAGGGTCGGACCCGCCGACTTCGAGGGACCTGAGTTGCTGTTCCCTGGCGGAGGAAATGAGGTGTATCAATTCTCGCGGGGCTGTTTGCTTCGTACCGTCCTTTGTACGCGACAAGACCCATTCCAGGGTAGAGGTCTTGCCGGAACCGCTGTCCACCTGCTTGGGAAATATGCGATAGAAAAGTTCCTGCTGCAATTCTGCGCTCTTCAGTACCTCCCTATCATCCACATGGTAGTAGGCTTTGAGCGAGTCGTTGTGAAGCGCACGTCTCACGACCAGGTTCAGCAGAGTTTGGGGGTTCCACGTAATCTTGGTGTAGCGCGTGATATGGCTTGCTTCCCTGAATCCACCCTCCGTAATGCGTCGCCAGATGTCATCTCTCAAAAACACTTTCAGTGAGATGTTCCGAAGACCAGTTATGTCGAGGTAGACTCGGAACAATGCCCGCAAAGCGCGCGCTTCCAGTTCGTCAGAATCGAGAAACGCGACATCCAGACGATCAAGAACAATCCATATCTTCAAAGGCACCAGTGCAAGCGCCTCGTCAGCGGCTTGAAGCAAATCGTCCGCAGATACAAAACCCTTCTTACGCTCCTCTCCGCTCGGCTCCCCGAGGGTTATCTTCCCGCCGAGCTCAGGCATGCCAGTGTTGGGGTCAATCTTGACCTCGCCCGAGAGTTGGAGCCGTCTAACGTACTCAAGTACTGAGTTCAGAATACGCTTTAGCGTCCAGTCCGCCGCTACTAGTCCTGCAGCCTCAAGGGCTTCAACTACTCGGCTCGCTGGGTCGTTCTTGAGATTTCGAGCACGGAAGGTTTGCGCAACCAAAGAAAGACAATACAATTTCCAAATCCCCCGCAGTTGCTCTTCCGATGATTGTTGGGTAACCAGATCTCTGAAGACTGGCGTTCCCATTACATTCTCGCCAGGCAAAACCAAGATTTCCCGTTGCGCCAGTTCATTGGCTTTCTTGATAAGAAGGGAGTAGATCGCACTCTTACCTGAGCCCTTGGGCCCATAGACCACGTCGATCTCGCCCGCGAACACTTTTCTCCATTGTTCGGTTTCGACGAAATATGACTCAAGAGCGTCAGTTTCCTCTTCAGCGATGCGCTTACCAAAATGGGTTTCAGTCAAAACTACACGCTTCGACATGGCCAAGCTCCTCAGCGCAGCCGAGATTACCGAAAGAGGTAAAGTATACGCGGTTAGAACGCAGCGGGGCTGCCAGGTCAGCGTCTTCGTCAAGCATTCGCTCCGGCCGCGTCATTGTTACGTTGGAGCACACGAGCAATCTGCTTTTCGAACCACCTCTCGCCAGCTCTGGGTTTTCGGTTTTCAGCGTGTAAAATTTCCGTAATTTTGGCGAGAGTGTAGCCCTGAGAACGTAATTCTGTAATCCGTTCCACGGTTTCAGCTTCTCCCGGTCGGAAACCAAACGGCTTGCGACCTTCGCGGTACCCAGGTCGGGCAGCTTTTGCTCGTTGCCGCGCGCCACGTAGCTTCTGGACGATTACTTTCCTCTCATACTCTGCGAATGCACCCATCATTTGGCGCAGCAGAACGCGCGTGGGATCGTCGCTGCAGAGGTCAGGCTCAGCGACTGAGATGAGTTCGAAACCGTTACGCCGCATGTCCGCGAGTATCGATTCTTGGATCATCAGGTCACGGGCGAGTCGATCCAGCTTTTCAATTAGAACCAATTTCGTTCCGTTGCCATGCAACGCTGTTATGAGTTCCTGAAGTGCCGGTCGGTTTTCCAAATCTTTGGTGCCCGAAACAGAGTCACGAAACCACCGTGCAATGCGGACATTGTTAGCGGCGGCCCACTTGCGGATTGCTGTCTCCTGTCTTACAACTCCGTCCTTGTCCTCTGCCGACTGGCCGACTGAGGATACCCGGCAGTACCCAAATCCATTTCGCTTGCGATGGGTTTGCATGTGGCGAATAGTGCTCTCTTCAGGTTGTATCTGTCAAGACAAATCGTAAGCGATTAGACAACTGCATGAAAACACGGAGTAATTGCTCGTGAACTATCGAAGTCAGATTCCTCGATTCGCAATGGGGATTGTGGCGGGGGTGTCGGCATCGGGCAAGCCATACCTATTCCACATGATGGTGGGGCGACACCGGGCGTACTGACTGAGCTCAGGTGGTCGCCAAGTTTTGTGTTCTGGGAACAGGGTCTACAGCGGATGCACACTACACGCAACGTCCATGACGCACACTGTACATTTGCTCTGGCCCGCCCTCGCTGGGCACTCCTCTATATCCCAGATAGCATTTAAACCACTAGAACCGTTTGCTAGCCGAATTTGGATTAGCTAGCTAGGGCTAGCCTCCTAGTGACCTCCCTTCTCGTCTAGGGAGCCATCTGAAGCGCCCCGGCAGCTACCCGCTGTTAAGATGAGCACAGCCACGATGAAATCGGCTAAAGGGGACTCTATGGCAGGGGCCGTCTTTTACATTCGCGTTTCTACGGCAGAACAAGCATCAGGGAACAATAGCTTGCCCGTTCAGGAGAAGAAGCTTCGGGACTACTGTAGGCGCGAAGGTCTTGACGTGCTCAAGGTGTTCGTTGATCCAGGTGAGAGTGCCAGAACTACGGACAGGCCAAAGTTCCAGGCGATGCTGGCGTATTGTCGGGAGCACCGTCGGAAGGTGTCACACGTGTTGGTTGCCGATCTGTCCCGTTTGTCGCGTAGTGTCATGGATCAGGGCTACACAATTGCTGCACTCCAACGACTTGGTGTAAAGGTCGAATCGGTTGACGAGCCGATGACGGGTGACTCCGCAGTTGGGCAGCTTACGCGGAACATGATTGGAACGTTCAATCAGTTCTTCAGCGATTCCCTGTCAGAGCGGACCCGATACCGAATGAAGGCAGCCGTCAACGCAGGGCGTTTCCCATGGCCCGCCCCTATTGGCTATTTGAATGTTGACAAGAAACTTTGCGCCGATCCTGAGCGGGCACCTTTCGTGCGTCAAGCGTTTGAGCTAATGGCATCTGGACGCTTTTCGACAGGCGACAGTGTTCTGAAGCTCCTCACGAGTCTGGGACTGACAACAAGAAAGGGCAGGCCGCTTACAAAACAGAGCTTCGCTCGGATGTTGTCCAACCCGCTTTATATGGGCTGGATTGTGTCTGGAGACGACCGGGTGCTGGGCAATCACGATCCTCTTATTTCTGAGGCGCTATTCCAGAATGTGCAACAGCGAATCAATGGGAAGGCTTGCCCACACAAGAAGGTCAACGAAGATTTCCCTCTGCGGGGAGTGGTTCAGTGTGCCAAGTGTGGCAAGCCCCTAACGGCCGGATGGGTCAGGGGTAGAAAAAAGCTATATCCACGCTACTGGTGCTGGGAGGAAAAGTGCAAGGCCGTAGGCGTGAGTCGTGAAGACCTAGAAGGTCAGTTTGTGAACCTGCTATCCAGGATGCAGCCCACTGCGGAATTGCTAGCCGAACTGCCCGAACGTGCTGCCGCACATTGGCAGGCACGTAAAGCCCGAATCGCGGTTGATGCTCGGACCTTGAACAACAGTCTAGCGGTTGAAAGAACTTTGAACCAAAAAGCAATCATGGCGAAGCTCAACGGGACGCTATCCGATGCGGATTTCGATTCCGTTAAGGCATCTATTACAGAGAAGATTTCGGGCATCGAATCGCAGATAAAGGCCTTAGATTGTGAGCGTTCCACAATGGACGACCTACTTCAACAGACTCAGAATGAGGCGGTCGATCTTGTCGGAGCCTGGCAAAAGGGAAACATAAACCAGCGGCAGGAGCTAGCGACTGCGTTCTTTCCTGAAGGACTCGTGTTCAGCCACGAAAGGCAGTTCTTTGAACCGGCTAACGTGGTGATTCATCAGATGGTTTGGCGCTTCGTGACCAACGAGATTGATATTGGCGTCCCCGGCGGGATTTGAACCCGCGTTACCGCCGTGAAAGGGCGATGTCCTAGGCCAGGCTAGACGACGGGGACGTTCCGGCTTTCATGACGGGTCGCGAGGGCGAGTATCCATTCTCGAGCCGGGAATTTACCGTAGATGCTCATACTAACAGCGCGCTTTTTGCGCTGTCAAAAAGGCGCCACCGGCGCTGATGGCTGATTGCGCCCTTACGCCATCGGCAGGACGGGCTCATCCGGGTCGTCGTTGGTTTTTCCGCCTTGTTTTGGCGGGCTCCGAAGCGGAGATAGGCTCTATTTGACGCGGATTTGACGCGGGATCTGGCGCGGGAAGAAATCATCAGTGCTGCACTTTTTAGAATCGACCTTCGAACCACCCCATTCGCCACCCGGTCTAGTGCTGTGACCTCGAGATGCTTCCTACGAGTGGCGGGCCGAGGGCGGGACGCCCTGGGAACAGCCGGCAAGATGCTCGCGCTACTCGGCTAGCTGCAGTAGTGTTCTTGCGGTCACGATACCAGGGCCACGCCATTGAGCGACGAGTGCGCGCCCGAACGCGAGAAGGTCCCGCCCAGTTCGACGGCGCGCGGCGACTAAACCAGCGAACAAAGAGCACGACCAATTAGAATGCCGTTATGGCGGATTCACTTTACCTAAGCCTGTGGTTCCCAACTTTTGAGGTTCCTGAGATTCTTCCTCGCACGGTCAGCGTGCTGCAACAGCTTCCCTTTTCGGCGCAGCTGCCGGGCGTGACATACACGGCGGTGCATCCGGTCTCGTGGGCTGAACCGACGATTCTGGAGCGCCGATTTGTTCCGCCGCTGGCGCCCGAAGAAGCGGCGGGGACGCTCGCGGATTTTGTGCATGACGACTTCGCCTACGTCTTCGAAGCATACTGGGACTTGTGGAATCCCGCGCCCAGCGGGCCGCGATGGGAACTGCAACCGACGCTGGCGCGCATCATTGCCTGCGGAACGGAGTTCGAAGAAAACCTGGCGGCCGAGTCCGGTCACATTCAGATTGACTTTGGTCTCGATACGCCGTTTCTTCACGAAGAACTCGCGTTAAGCCTGGAGTCGGAGAATCGCATCCGCAGCAACGTGCAGCGCCTGGTTGAGTTCACGGTGAATGTGGAAAAGAATGCTGGGGTGACGGCGCGGCTGTTGTGGTCGGAGTCGGAGGAAAACCTGGCGCAGAAGTTGATTGCGAGATTGCAAAAAGTAAACTGACCGCCGCGCAAAAACAAACAACAACCGCGGAGCACGCTGAGATCGTAGTGAGAATTGTTGAAAATTTCTCTGCGAACTCGGCGTACTCCGCGGTTGAATGTTTGGCGGCTTCTACTTGGTGCGTCCGCCTTCGATTTTTAGTGCGTCGCTGGCTGCCGCCTGAGCTGCCGCCAACCGCGCCGTTAAAACGCGGAATGGCGAGCACGACACATAGTTCAAGCCAGTCTTGTAGCAGAACTCCACCGACGAGGGCTCGCCGCCATGCTCGCCGCAGATGCCAACCTTCAGGTTCGGGCGCGTCTTGCGCCCGCGTTCGGTGGCCATCTGCACAAGCTGGCCCACACCTTCGCGATCGAGCACGGCAAACGGATCGTGCTTGATGATCCCGAGCTCGATGTAAGTCGGCAGGATTTTGTTGACATCGTCGCGCGAGAAGCCCCACGTGGTCTGGGTAAGGTCGTTAGTGCCGAAAGAGAAGAACTGCGCCTCCTTGGCAATTTCGTCGGCCACCAGCGCAGCGCGCGGGAGCTCGATCATCGTGCCCACGAGATATTCGACGGTAGTTCCCTTGTCGTCGAACACCTCTTTCGCGACGCGCTTCACGATTGCTCCCTGGTTTGCCATTTCGTTGAGAGTTGCCGTGAGCGGAATCATGACCTCCGGAAATACCTTGACGCCTTCTTTGGCCACGGCAACAGCCGCCTCGAAAATCGCGCGCGCCTGCATCTCAGTAATCTCGGGATACGTGATTCCAAGCCGGCAGCCGCGATGCCCGAGCATGGGATTGAACTCGTGCAACTGTTCGACGCGGCTGAGCAGGGCCGGCATCAGCTTCTTTAAATCGCCGGCCGCCTTCGCCCCGTAGTCTCTGTATTTCGCCACCAGCTCTTTCTTCTGCTTCGCGTCGGCCTGCGGCAAAGTGGCAATGTCGACCATGAGCTCTTCGCGTCGCGGCAAAAATTCGTGAAGCGGCGGATCGAGCGTGCGGATCGTCACCGGGAAGCCATCCATCGCGCGGAACACGCCGATGAAATCGTTGCGCTGCATGGGGAGCAACTTCTTCAGCGCCGCGCGCCGGTCCTTTTCCGTGTCGGCGAGAATCATGGCGCGCATGTGCGGAATTTTCTTCTCACCGAAGAACATGTGCTCGGTGCGGCACAGTCCGATGCCCTCGGCGCCAAAGGTTCGCGCCTGGATTGCGTCGCGGGGAATGTCGGCATTGGCGCGGACTTTCATCGTGCGATAGGGATCGGCCCAGGCCATAAATTTCTGGAGCTCGGGATCGTCGGGCGACGGATCGAGCGTCTTCAGCTTGCCCTTGATGAGGCGGCCGGTCGTGCCGTCGAGCGAAATCCAATCGCCCGCTTTGAACACCTGGCCCTTCACGCGCATCTCGCCGGCTTTTTCGCTGACGTCAACATCGCCCGCGCCGGCCACGCAGCACTTGCCCATGCCGCGCGTGACGACCGCAGCGTGACTCGTCATTCCGCCCCGTGAGGTCAAAATCCCCTTTGCCACTTCCATGCCATGAATATCTTCGGGAGTGGTTTCGCCGCGCACCAGGATGACGGAAGCCTTGCTGTCCTTTTGCACCGCCGCCACCGCCGCATCCGCCGTGAAGACGATCTGCCCGACGGCCGCGCCGGGCGAGGCCGGCAAGCCCTTCGCCAGCACTTCAATCTTTTGTCCCTTTTCGTCGAGCCGAGGAACGAGGAAGTCGTAAAGCTGGTTCGGCTCGACACGGAAGATCGCCTCTTCCTTCGTGATCAGGCCTTCGTCGACCATCTGGAGCGCCACGCGGACAGCCGCGAGTCCCGTGCGTTTGCCGTTGCGCGTTTGCAGCATGTACAGCTTTCCGTCCTGGATGGTGAACTCGAAATCCTGCATGTCTTTGTAGTGCGTTTCGAGCCGCGTGGTGATCGCGCGCAGCTGGTTGTAAACGGCCGGCATGATCTTCTCGAGTTCCAGAATGTGAACCGGAGTGCGCACGCCCGAGACCACGTCCTCACCCTGCGCGTTCAGCAGAAATTCGCCGTAGAATTCTTTCGTGCCCGTGGCCGGATTGCGCGTGAAGCCGACGCCGGTGCCCGATGTTTCGCCGAGGTTGCCGAAGACCATCGCCTGCACGTTGACCGCAGTGCCGAGGTCGTCGGAAATACTGTTGATGCGGCGATAGTGCCTGGCGCGGTCGTTATTCCAGGAGCGGAACACGGCATCGCGCGACATGACGAGCTGGTCGTGCGCGTTCTGCGGGAAGTCGCGCTTGGCGTGCTTTTTGACGACCTTCTTATATTCTTCGATGACTTCCTTCAGCGCCTTGGCGTCGAGATCGGTGTCAAGCTTTACCTTGCGCTGCTTTTTCTTGCCGTCAAAGACTTCTTCGAACTCCGCTTTTTCGATCTCGAGCACGACGTTGCCGAACATCTGAATCAGGCGGCGGTAGGAGTCGTAGGCAAAGCGCGGATTGTTCGTGCGCTTCGCAAGCGCCTCGACGCTCTGATCGTTGAGACCAAGGTTGAGAATCGTATCCATCATGCCGGGCATGGAAAACTTTGCGCCCGAGCGCACGCTCACCAGCAGCGGATTCTCTCCCTGACCTAGCTTCTGTCCCTGGAGTTTTTCGAGTTTGTCGAGCGCCGCATCGGTCTGGCTGTCGACTTCTTTCGAGACCGCGTTATGCCGCATGTACTCGCGGCAGGCCTCGGTTTGAATGGTGAATCCGGGAGGCACGGGCAGCCCGGCATTGGTCATTTCGGCGAGGCCGGCGCCTTTGCCGCCGAGCACATCTTTCATTTTTCCGTTGCCGTCGGCCTTGCCGCCGCCGAAGAAGTAAACATACTTTGTGGAAGAGCTCTTGGTTTGCGCAATTTCTGTTTCGGGGAGAGTAAGCGTCGCCATAAAATGAATGCCTTTCTTATTTCGTAGATTCCTTGCCCTCGGTCACGATCTCGGAAAAATCTGCAATGGTGGAAAACTCTTTGATCAGCGTCTGCAACAGAGCCAACCGATTGGCGCGGAGATTGTCATCGTCGACCATCACCATCACTTTGTCGAAAAATTTGTCGACGGCCGGACGCAAGCGCGCGATCTCCAAGAGCGCCTGCTCGTAATTGCCTAGTTGTCGCAGCTTTTCGACAGCGGCCGCAGTTTTGGGAATGAGGGCGGCCAGTTCTCTTTCCGCATCCTCGGCCAACGCGGAAGAATCGAGCCGCTCCGCGACGCGCCGATCATTCTCCGCCGCCTGGCGCAGAATATTTTTCGTTCGCTTGAACGCGATCGAGATCGACTCGAAGTCGGCCGAGCCGCGCACCTTGCTCACCGCCTCGGCGCGAGCGGCCGCATCCACTACGTCATCCGGGTCGGCCGCCAGGACGGCGTTCACCACGTCGTAGGCGTGGCCGCGGCCGTCTTTCAGATAGAACTCCAAACGCTCGCGGAAAAAGCTGCGCGTGGAGCCGGCGTAATCGGCGTTCGCAAATTTCTTCTCCGCCTCCGCGCCGTCATATTGCGAGCGCGCATCGAGCATGATTTGCGATAACCGCAGGGGCAGCTTGTGCTCGGCAATGGTCTTCACAATTCCGTTGGCCTGGCGGCGCAGCGCGAACGGATCTTTCGAACCGCTGGGAACGAGGCCCAACGCGAACATGCCGGCAATGGAATCGGCTTTGTCGGCGATGGCGAGCACCGCGCCTTCCACCGTTCGCGGCACATCGTCTTCCATCGAGGCCGGCTTGTACTGGTCGTAAATGGCCTTCGCAATTTCTTCCTGCACTTCGGGGCGCAACTCTTCGTCGAGCGTCTGCACGCGCGCATACAGGCCGCCCACCATGCCTTGCAGTTCGGTGAACTCCTTTACGAGTTCGGTGGTGAGGTCGGTCTTCGCCAGCAGCGCGGCCTTGTGCACCACGCCCGGCCGGATCGCCATGCCGGCTTGCTTGATCGTCTCCGCCAGCCAACTCGCCAGGTGCTGCACGCGCAGCGTTTTTTCGTAGTAGCTGCCGAGGTCTTTTTGAAAGGTGACGTGCTTGAGGAGTTCGACGCGCTCGCGCAGCGATTGCTTTTGATCGGTCTGCCAGAAAAAACGCGCGTCGTTGAAGCGGGCCCGCAGCACGCGCTCGTTGCCATGCCGGATCAGGCCGTGGGCATCGCCGCCGGTGTTGAGCACGGCCAGAAAATGCGGCAGCAGCTTGCCACTCGAATCTTCGATGGCGAAATATTTCTGGTGGTCGCGCATCACCGTTACCAGCACTTCTTCCGGCAAAACAAGAAACTCGGCGTCGAAGGCGCCCAGGATTACGGACGGAAATTCCGTGAGGTTTACGACGGTTGCGAGCAGGGGTTTGTCTTCGCGCCAGCGCGCGCCGGGGATGGTGCGCGTCGCCGCATCCAGCGCTTTGCGGATGACCTGCTCGCGCTCAGGCGCGCCCAGAACTCTTGCTGCGCGCAACTGCTCGACGTAATTGCCGGGCCGCGAGATTGTCGCGGTACCATGGGCCAGCAGACGGTGGCCGCGAGAGTGATTTCCCGCGGCGATCCCGAAAACTTCCATCGGAATCACGTGCTCGTCGAGCATGGCCACCAGCCAGCGCACGGGGCGCACAAACAATTCGCCGCGCTTGCGCCAGTACATATTTTTTGGCCAGTACAGCGAGGCGATTTCCCTGGGGAGCATCTCGGCCAGAATTTCCGCCGCGGAACGACCCTTGCGGGTGACGGTTGCGCCGAGATATTCGCCCTTGGCAGTCGTAATCCTTTCAAGCGCGCTCACGTCGACGCCAACTTTCTTGGCGAAGGCGTGGGCGGCGGGAGTGGGCTGACCGTCCCTGAATGCAACCTGCGCCGACGGGCCGGTAACCTGCTCGGTCAGATCGGGCTGTGCTGGCGGGATTCCCGGCGCCATGACGGCGAGACGGCGCGGCGTATCGAGCCATGTAATGGCTTCGCTCGGCGCGAGGCGCTCGCGCTGCAACAACGTGTTCACGCGCTCGCGCAATTCGCCGATCGCGCCTTCAATCATCCGCGCGGGAATTTCTTCGCAACCGATCTCAAGCAAAAAGTCTGGCATTGGACAATATTTTATGTTCTCAGAATAAAAAACTGATGAATGTGAGCCGGATCACAGGTGAGCTACGAGCTTCGAGCCGTGAGCTTCGAGCAAACCATTCAACAATCCGCGACTTAGGCAGCGATTTATCTACGATCCCACCGGCGCCAGCTTGCCCTTCTTTTCTTTATCCTTAGCGGCCGCCTTCGCGCCTTGCGGCTTCTCGTCACGCTTCGGCGACGGATACTGCTGGTCCATCCATGCCTTTGCAATTCCCACAGCCAGCGCGCGCACCCGCGCGATCACGCCGACGCGCTCGGTTACGGAAATCGCGCCGCGCGCGTCGAGAATGTTGAAGTAGTGCGAGCACTTAAGACAAAGATCGTAGGCGCCGAGCAGGGGAAAGCGGGATTTCTCGCGCGCAATGCCATTCTCTTCCGACTTATCCTTATCCTCATCCTCAACTTTAACTCTATTGAACTCCGCGTAGCCATCGAGCAGCGCCTTGCACTCCGCCTCACATAGCTCAAAGTGTTTCCACGCGCTCGCCACGTCGGCGGCTTCGAAGTTGTAGACGGAAAACTCCTGCTCATCGACCAGCCGCACGTCGCCATACTTCACTTCCCTTCCCGTTTCCGGATCGCGGGCCCACACGATGTCGTAGATCGAATCCACATCCTGCAAAAACGCGCACAGCCGCTCCAGACCATAGGTCAGCTCGGCGCAGATCGGATCGAGATCGACTCCGCCGCACTGCTGAAAGTAGGTGAACTGCGTGACCTCGAGCCCGTCGAGCATGACCTGCCAGCCAATGCCCCACGCGCCAAGCGTCGGCGACTCCCAGTTGTCTTCCTCGAACTTGATGTCGTGCTGGCGCAGGTCAATGCCGATCGCGCCGAGCGACTCAAGATAAAGTTCCTGCACATTCTCCGGCGGCGGCTTGAGGATGACCTGGAGCTGCATGTGCTTGAAGAGGCGGTTGGGATTCTCGCCATAGCGGCCGTCGGCCGGGCGCCGCGAAGGCTGCACATACGCAACTTTGTAAGGCTTCGGCCCAAGCACGCGCAGAAAAGTCTCCGGAGCCATAGTCCCAGCCCCAACCTCAACGTCATAAGGCTGCTGAATCACAGCTCCGCGCGCCGCAAAGAACGCCTGCAACTTAAGGATCAGTTCCTGAAAGGTGAGCGAATTAGGTTTGGATGAGTTCATTTAAATAAGCTTGTCATTCCGAAGAGCACACGCGACGAGGAATCTGAGATAGGCCGTCATTACGCAAATTGCAATCTCTTCAACTTAATCCGATTCGCAGGGATCTGCGCGAGGTCGTAATGTGCCTGTTGGGTCAGCCAAGATTCCGCACTACCGCCAAAGACCTTCGATAAGCGCACCGCCATTTCGGGCGAAACTCCACGCTTCCCATTTACCAATTCCGAAAGCGTTGTCCGCGTAACGCCCAGCGCCGCAGCCGCCTGGGTGATCGTCAACCCCATCGGCTCAATGCACTGCCGTAATATGAAACCGCCCGGATGCGGTGGATTTTTCATCGGCATAACCTGCTCTCCTTGTCTGCTCAAAGCTCGAAGCTATATCTTGTCCAGCATACCTGCTGTCACCAGCTTCTTCTCAATATGCCGCTCCAGAATCTGGATCAGGAACTTACGCAAATCCGCGGCAAGCACCTTCGGCCAGTCAAACTCCGCAAAATCGGAAACCCGCGAGCGCAGCATCTGCGCCGCAAGCTTGCGCGACTCCGGCGACATCTCCGACGATGCGATACGCTTATCGTCTGCGCACACTAGCCCGTCGGCCAGCGCATGCCAGTAAGCCCGCGTGCCATCGAGCGCGCGCCCGCAGACGGCGCACTCCGTGAACTCCGGCAAAAAGCCCATCAGGCGCGTCATCCACAGCTCGAAGTACGTGACCGGCATCCACAGCGCCCGGCCGCGCAACTCCACCAGCACCGCCAGCGTCAGCCGAAACACCGCGTCGCTTGCCTCGCGATCCGGCATCAACTGGTCGAGCAACTCGGCCATGTGCGCCAGCGCCGTCGCCCGAGCATACGTCACTTCGCCGGCCATCGGCGACTCGATCACTTCGCACGAATCGAGCCGCACGAGCTCCTGGCGCTCGCGGTCGTCGTACACGGCCCGTACATACGTCATCGGCTCAAGCGCGCCGCCAAAGCGGCGTTTGGACTTCTTGGCCGCGCGGGCCACGCCTTTCACCTTGCCTTCGAGGCGCGTAAACAGCGTAACCAGCAGATCCGACTCGCGCAGCGGATAGGTGCGCAGAACGATCGCTTCCGACTCCTTCAGCGCCATGGCTAAGAGTGAAACATTGATTGTAATGGATGGGGCGATGAGGCGTCAGTAGCGTCTCGCGAACCTGGAGTTAGCTTCGAGCCACGAGCTTCGAGCCACGAGCAAGCAACACCAAGCGCCCTAGAATACTGCAGGATTACCGAGTCTCGCCAATACGTGGATTGCTCAAAGCTCTGAGCTCATGGCTCAAAGGTGATTTTGGTTGCTCGCGGCCCGTAGCTCGAAGCTCGTAGCTATCTTCCGAAGTACTTTGCGTTGCGCTCGGTGTACTCTTTCCACTTTTCCGGCAGGTCGTCGAGGGCGAAGATGGCGGAGACGGGGCAGACGGGCACGCAGGCGCCGCAATCGATGCACTCGACGGGATCGATGTAGAGCATCTCTTCGGTGGCGTACTTGTCGGAGTCCTTCTTGGGGTGAATGCAATCCACCGGGCAAGCGTCCACGCAAGCGGTGTCTTTCGTATTTATGCAGGGCTCGGCAATTACGTAGGCCATTTCTTCAGCGCTCCTAAACCGATTGGGAGGATAACAGAACTGAAAAAATTGTAGCAGGAAATTTTGCGGCGTGCGGGTGGAAACCGCTCAACCGGATTGCAGACTCTCGCCAACTATCCGTTCCAATTCCCGGGTTCACTCGGGCCAAGGCGATCACCCGGACCGGCGATAAAACATGGCGAGAAGTTACGCGCTTCGCGGACTTGCGGACCCAGGCGAGTTCGCCCTTGCCATGAACATTTTCTGCACCGCCGTATGGATCCGCCGAACAGCGGGCAGGCGATAGTTCCACCGCTCGTCCGGTTCGGGTGGGTTGACCACCATGGTGGCGTTGGCTTCGAAGAGCAGCACTTCTCCCTTCGCGTTCAAGCCAAAATCAATTCCGCCATAATCGAGACCGAGGGTGGACTGGATTCGTTCGAGCGCGTGCATTGCGAGCGGCCCGAGCGCCAGCGGCATATTTCTGATAAACGCGGCGTCTTCCGCGCGATGCAGCGGATTGTCCGCCATCTCCGCCGTAAAGTAGTGAATCTTCCAATGGTTGGATATAGCGCAGTGCAGCGGATACAGTTGGCCATCGATCATCATCACGCGATATTTGCGCGTCTTCCCGTCCCGGCCGCGGGCGTCCAGATACCGCATCGCAATTAGCTCCTCACCCGGAAGTTTCTCGAGCGCGGCCGGCAGCGCTTCCAGATCTTCGACCTCGCAGAAAATGCAGGCCGGTATGAAATCCAGGCGCGCGCAGCAGCAGCGGAAACCCGAAGCCATGGCGAGTCAGCGTGCTTGCCGCCATGGCAGCGCCCAATTGCCCGCGCGACAGGGTGACCGTAGTCGGCGTGACCACTCCCGGCAGGCCGGAGAAGCGCATCGCGTTATTGCTTCTGCTGGTGGCGAGCACAGCGGCTGGCGCATTGATCACCGGCGCATCGGTGAGAGCCAGCAGGCGTAGAGTCGCCTGGAGCGCCGGCCACGACACCTCAGCATCGCCGATAGCGTTGACCACCAACGAGTGCGACGGAAGCGGGGTACCTCTATCGTAGAACTCCGGCAGCACGATAAATGTCTGGAAGATGCGGGGGTCGAGAAACCTTTGCAGCTTGACGTTTCCTCCCATGGTCGAAGCCAGCTTCAGCACCGGCACGGGCCGGCCTTGCCCACAATAAGGCAACGTCATAACGGAGCGGTTTTGGAACGCCTGACGGCGATGCCACGCGGCCTCTTGCTCGAACCCAAAGTGCCCCAGCACGTAGGACAAGCCTTCGTGCGCTTTTGCAAAACCCGCATCCGCTCGCAAAGCCTGTTCGAAGTGCTCGCGGGCTTCGCGCCGAAGCTGGAGCGCTGCGTCGCCCGGCTCGCAAACCGTCGACCGCTCGGCTTCTTCGAGAAGAAACTGGCCCAAATTCACGCGGCTCATGGCATCGCTCGGATGTCGCGCAACCGCTTCTCCATATACCAATCGCGCCGCCGCGCGCCGCTCGGTGGCGACCAGGACGCTGCCCAGATTGTTCAGCGCCTGCAGGTGAGACGCATCGCATTCCAGCACCTTGATGTAGCCATCAACCGCGTCCTTGAGCCGGCCCAGTTGCGAGAGCAGGACGGCTCGTCGAAAACGTGCATCGATCGAGCCGGGGCTGGATTCCAGTTCGCGCTCAACTATCTGGAACTCCGCTTCCCATCTCGCCTGCGGTGACATGTCCGCCGCGTTGAAAGGGGACATTCGGCATGTCTCGCCGTTCAGCGGGCGGCCCAGAGCGAGCACGCCGTCGATCAACTGGTCAATCTCAACCTCACTCGCGCGGTGATTTACAATGGCGGCCCGAATCGCCAGGGTTCCGTCGATCATGGTCGTCGATGGCGCGACGATTCCCCGTTCCTGGAGTTCGACGACGATCCTCGCGTTCACCCGGTCGGAATCCCCGGCCCGATAGCGAAAACAGACAATGTTCAGTTCAACCGGCGCCAGGAGTTCCAACTCCGGCGTTTTCCGTATCCGGTCTTCCAGGTAGCGTGCCAGCCCGCAGGTGCGCGCAATGACAGCTCCGATCGCTTCGGTGCCATACACCTTCAGCGTGAACCACGTCTTGAGCGCTCGAAATCCGCGGGAAAGATCCAGGCCGTAATCACAGGGCCAGGGCGATCCCGCAGCCAGCCCGCGCGTTTCGCGTCTCAAATAAGACGAGGCAGCCGCAAACGCATTCCTCTGCAGGGCGCCGTCGCGAACCAGCACAAAGCCGGCATCGTAGGGAACCTGTCCCCACTTGTGAAAGTCGAAGGCCAGCGAGTCCGCCCGCTCGATCCCGCGAAGCTTCGGGGCAAGCCTGGGAGCTAGCACGGCCAGGGCGCCGAATGCGCCATCCACGTGAAACCAGATTTTTTCGCGGCGCGCCAGATCGGCCAGGCCTACCAAGCCGTCAATCGCGCCCGTATCCACCGTTCCGGCAGTTCCCACCACCAGGAAGGGCTGGAATCCCGCCTTGCGGTCCTGCTCGATCGCCTTCTCCAGCGCCATGAGAGCCATGCGCCCACGATTATCGGTCGGTACCCGGCGCAGCGCGTCGCTGCCCAGTCCGCAAATATCCATGGCCTTGCCGATGCAGCCATGCGCCGCAGCCGAGCCATATGCGGTCAGCCTCCCGGGGCTAGCGGCTACGCCGGCGCGCCGCACCTCGCTTCCAAGCGCCGCGTCCCGCGCCACCACCACGGCGATGAAGTTCGCCATCGATGTCCCGGTCACAAACAGTCCGGCAGCCGTCTCTGGAAAGCCGAATATTCCCCGCATCCAGCGCGCGATCTGGCGCTCCACTTCGACGGGAATCTGATCGCGGCCGCCGAGATTTGCGTTCAGCCCGGCCGCCAACATCTCCGCCAACATGCCCACCGGCGTGCCGCCGCCATGAACCCAGCCCATAAATCCGGGATGAACGTTTCCCGCCGCGAACGGCAGGATGTAGTTCATGAACTCCTGATGGACGTCGGCGAGAGAGCAAGGTGTAACTGGAACCGCGGCCGCAAATCGCTGCCGTACCTGGTCCGGTATGGGCTGCCAAACCGGACGCTCGCGTATGTTCTTGCTGTAGTCGAGAATGTCGTCGAGCATGCGGTGCGCCTGCGCTCGCAGACCATCCCAATCCGATGGATCGAGATCAGCGGGTGCAAGCGCCGGGCGCTCATGGCCGGGCGGCGACAGTTCCAATTCCTCGGTTCCACACGGCAGTGTTTGAAGCATTTTGCCCTTCGCCTGGACGCCGATCGGAGGCCACATTCGAGAAGCGCACGGAGGCGTGTTCTTTGGCATCATTGCAATTTGCGGGCCAGCAAACTCGCGGGTCGGGCTAGAACCTGTCTTACAAATGATTTTGGGAAGGGCACGGCGTCAGCTGTGCAGTTACCCGGTAATAGCGATGAGGGTTTTGGCCGCAGAGGGACGGATAGGCTGTTCCGAAAATCGTTTTTGACACCACTTCTTACGAGACCACTTCTGGTGGAAATCGGCCCCATCTGCGACTCAATGATTAGAATTCGCTGGGGGAGAATCCCGCCCCCTGCCACTATTAGAAGAAGCTAATTAGGCAGGTTGTTCCTTCCGAAGGCTGACAACCGCATACTGGAGACGGCTTTGGAGACCAGCGCGAGGTCGAATTGCTGGTGGAAGCCGGCTTCACTCCGGTGGAAGCGATTCACATTGCCACCTGCAATGGAGCGCAATTTCTCGGCGACCTCGATCGCATCGGCACGATCGCTCCCGGCAAGCAGGCCGATCTCGTCGTGATCAAAGGCGACCCCTCCCGCCAGATCGAGGACATCGAGAAAGTCGAGACGGTTTTCAAAGACGGCATTGGTTATGATTCCGCCAGGCTGATCGAGTCCGTGAAGGGCATGGTGGGCAGCCGCTGAGATTCGGAAGCCGCTTAAAGAAACACGAACTTCGAGGATTAGGGCTGCGCGTAGTAGCCGGCCCGCGTGCGAACCTTGAGCCCAGGCTTGTGGACCCTTATCTCAAGTGAGTGATATTCATTTGCCTGGCTCGCTCGCGCCCCCTGAAATGAAAAAACATAAAACCAATTCGCATCCGCGATGCAATCTGCAATCGCCGCGTTGACATCACCCGATGAATTGAACACGCGCCCGCCGCTCTGCACCGCGATCACTGGCAGCGCTAGATTCCCCGGAACAGCTCGCGAAGGAGAGGTCGCAGGTTTTAAAAAGGTTTCGTAGCCGGAGTTCCGGATTGCGCCCGCATTCCGCAAAGCGACGGGGTCAATGCTGTAAAGCGTGATCCGAGCCTGCCGCAGCGCCGTCGTGAGGCTGGTAATCCAGTCGAAGAGTTGCTGCGAGTCTTTCGAAGTGCGCAAACTTCCTTCCCCCGCCACTGGCCATCCGCGTCCCAACCAAATCATCAGTTTTCGGCCCGGCCGCTTTTCCTCTTGTTTGGCGATGCCCATGAACGATTTGAGCGACAACTCCACACTCTCAGCCGCACCCCATTGGGCGCCATTTGTGAGATTGCCGCTCCGTAGAACCGCCTCGAATTGATCATAGACGCCCGCCTCGGTGTTGCCATCGCGCGAAGAGCCGTTCTGCACCTTTGTCCCAGTTTCAGAAAACACAACTAGCGATACAGGTACCGAAAGCTTTCCTCCGTTCCCCAGCAGGAACTTCTTAACTTGTTCTCGTTCGAAAGAAACACCGCGAAACGGAGTGTTCACCATGTCGACAACCAGGACCATTTCGACGGGCGCGTCCGCGGTTGTCTCGATTGCTTGAACGGAAGAAATATCTTGCGGCTGGCCGTTATCGAGGAGAGTGAAGTCTTGTTTTTGCAGGCCACGTACAGGCGCGCCAGATTTGTCCGTCACCTGAACATCGAGAACGATCTGTCGATCCGTACCTCCGGGAGGCGGAGTAGAGGGCCGCGGCAGCAGTTGCGGCGGCGCAACGGTCTGTGCGAGCGCGGCGACGCACAACAGCGGTAAGACGAGGAGAATGAGAAGGACGCGTGTCATCGCCGCAATCCAAAAAGAGAAACTGAGTGCTGCTCACTATTTTAGCGGATTCACACCCTATACCTCTTCAGGATCTATTCGCCCAGATGGGCTTCGGAGCTTGCCGAACTCGCGCACGGTGGGACTGCGCGGGCGAACTTGGGGAAGCGGCGTATCACGAAATTCGTCGATCGCGGAAACTTAAAATTCAACAGCTATGACGCGCCGGGCCGGACTTGGAAAACGACAAGGCGTTTTCCCGATCAACATTTCACGTCGCTTAGAAGTTTAGAACCAGAGAACTCCACCACGATTCGCCGCTGCCTTTTACCCTTCGGCCCCCTGGGCGAACGCCTTGCTGCTTTCTGGTTGCGGCAAGAGGTCGGCGGGTATACGCGATGGCGCGCCTTGCCAGGCTCCGGCTCTTAGGCCTTCTCTTACTAACTTGAAAATTGTGCGGCGGTTTTGAGTTAGCATTTTTATCCAGGCCATCTTACCCATCATGGGGAAATAGATGCCGCGGAAACAGAGCCGGGCGAGGAAGATGTTGACGCGATAGCCGAGAGGTTGGTCGCGCAGCGAGTGGACGGCGGCGGCAAGCGCTTCGGGGCTATAGGCTTCCTGCCAGCCTCGGTTCACTTCTTCGTGCGCTTCTTCAATCGTCATCTTCAGCGGTGTGTGCGCCATGGCGAAGGGAATGAACTCCTGCCAGTGCTTGGGGCGGGTGAGGCGTCCGGCCTTTTCGAGGCGCTTGTAGAGCGGGGTGGCGGGCAGCGGAGTCAGCAGGCCAAAGATCGGCAGGCCCGGCGGCCAGGTGCGGACCTGGCTGAGCGTGCGCTCAGCGACGCCGACGGTATCGTTGTCCATGCCAAAAATAAATGAGGTGATGGCATAGACGTTGCGCTCGGCGAGGCGCTGGAGGACAGCGGCGTACTCGCCCGGCTTGTTGAAGCCCTTGTTGACGTCTTTCAGATTGGCGGGATCGATGGACTCCATGCCGATGAAAATCCACTTGCCGCCGGAGGCCGCGATGAGATCGACGAGTTCTTCGTCGCGCAATAAATTCGCGCTAATCTGCGCGACCCAATGGACCTGCGCGCCTGCGGCAATGATGTCGCGCAACAGCGATTTGGTGCGCTTGATGTTGATGGCGAAATTGTCGTCGATGAAGAAGACCGCCATTTGGCCTTTTTCGGCGCGGGCGCGAGCCTTCAGCAGCAGGAGTTCGTTGACCACGCTTTCGTTGGTGCGGAAGCGAATCGAGTCGCCGAAGAATCCGGTCACGGTGCAGAACTCGCAGCCGTACGGGCAGCCTCGGCCGGATTCGACGGGGATGATGCGGAACGATCCCCAGCCTTCGCCAATTTTCTGAAGCAGGCCAGTCGCAGCTTTGGGCACAAGGTTGAATTGCTTGAGGTCAATCGATTGCCACGGAATGACGGGATAATCCTTCAGCGACGGCTTGCTCTCCTGGCCAAAGGCATCGACGGGAGCGTAGACGGGCTTGAGCTTGCCGCGAGCGGCGTCGGCGACGATGACGGGCCAGGTTTTATCGGCTTCGCCGAGCGCGACCGCGTCGGCGTGCTGCGGACCGCCATCGCGCCCGAGCGCTTCGTCGGCCATCTCGGTGACGTGCGGTCCACCCATCACGACGGGAACGCCGGCGGCGCGGACCGCGTCGGCCATGCGATAGGCCTTGGCGATCATGCGCGTCATGGCGCCGATGCCAACGAGTCCGATGTCGTTCTCGCGCACGTATTGCGCGATGCCGGCCTCGTCCATGGGAGAGGCGTTGCCGTCGATAAGGAGCACCTCATGATCCGGCGGGGTGAGCGCCTGGAGGAGGAACATCCAGAGATGAGGCATGAAATTACGCGTGACACCGTTGTCAGGGTTATAGAGGAGAATTTTCATGTTTCCTTCCGCGATTCCGCAGACTTTCTTCCGTGCGTGTTTCATCGCAGGGAGGAACGATGGACGCTAGAGCTGCGTCCGCCCTGTGCAGGTTGGACTAGAGGCTTTCGATTGAGATCCCCAATTAAGGTGCATTTTACACTATGAGCTACGCGGGCACATGTCCACTTTCGGACAACGGCTGAAATGCGACAATGTGGCCTGCCACGGCGCTGGCGGCGACCGTTAGCGGACTCGCCAGATACATTTGTCCGGGGCCGCTGCGGCCGGGGAAATTGCGGTTCTGCGCGCTGATGACGACTTGATCGGGGCGCGTGGAGACGCCGGGGCCGGCGTTGATGCAAGCGCCGCAACTCGGCTCGATGAGGCGCGCACCGGCTCGTTCGAAAATTTCGATGTAGCCGCGGCGGCGCGAGTACTCGCGGGTTTCCTGCGAGCCGAACTGGATCCAGAACTGCACGTTATTTGAAACTCGTAATCCTCGCTTCAGGGCGTCGGCGAGCACGGCGGCGTACATATCCATGTCTTCGTTTTTGCCGGCGGTGCAGGTGCCACCGTAGGCGATTTCGATGGGCACGGGCTCCGCAAGATCGCGAATGTATTTGCCGTTGCCGGGATCGCCGGGCGTGGCGACCATGGGGGCAATGTCGGCGGCGTTGAGTTCGATGACGTGGGAATATTCGGCGCGGGGTTCGCTGTGGAGGCCGGCGATCATGCGCTCAGCATCGGCGCGCGGCAGGTGGCGGCGCTCGATGAGGAACTCGACGACTTTTTCGTCGGGGGCGACGATGCCGGTGAAGCCTCCGATTTCGGCAGCCATGTTGGTCATGGTGGCGCGCTCGTCGACGCTGAGGGCTTCGACGGCCTCGCCCGCATACTCCATAACCTTGGCAAGAGCCTGGCCGCTCCGCACGTAGTCGAGCGAGAGAATTTTGAGGATGAAATCTTTGGCGGTGACGTTGGCGCGGCGCTGGCCTCGGATGATGATTTTCACCGACTCGGGAATTTTGACGCGGACGTCTTTTGTGATCCAGGAATTGAAAACGTCAGTGGTGCCGATGCCGAAGGCAACGCAGCCGATGGCGCCCACGTGCGGCGTATGCGAGTCGGAACCGACGTTGACCTGTCCGGGAAGCGCGTAGGTTTCAAGCATCACAGAATGGCAGATGCCCTCGGAACCTTTGCGGTCGGCGAGCTCGCCGTGGAGCTTGATTCCCTGCTGGCGGGCGAAGTCCTCCTGCTTGAGCTTGAGCTGCGTGGCGAGATCGAGCAGGCCGATTTTCTTTTTCTCTTCGGAGATAACCTCGTCGAGGAAGGTGAGGTGATCGCGGAAGAAGCGGATGCTGGAAGCATCGTTGACGGGAACATCCTTGCCGACGTAGTGCTCGTAGAAGATGGAAGCCATCGGCGTGACGTATTCGTGGCTGAAGCGCAGGTCGACGCAGGTGAAGCCGGTGTCACCGGGTTTGACGGCGGGAACGGCGACCGCACCGTCCGACGAGATCATGTGGCGGGCGAATATCTTCTCGGCGAGAGTCATGGGGCGAGGCTTGGTTGTGATCGGCGGCAGGAAAACTTTTCCCTGCATGCGCGCGACGTTGAACGGAAAAAGGCCGCCGTATTCGATCACTTGCCGCGTGATTTGGTCTTCGCCGATGGTGAATTCGCTGAGCGGAATTTCTTCGCCGGAGCGGATGCGATCGATGAGCGAAAAATTCGTGGAGGTGAGCAGGCCGAGGTTCTGGCAATTTTGTTTGTAGATGCGCTCGATGTTTTCGGCGATGACGACCTGTATGCCGGCGCACATTTCAGCGTACGGCGATTGCTCGCGGCTGGAGCCTTTGCCGCGGCGCTTGCCGCTGACCGAGCAGACGAAGCGGCCCTGCTTGACCTGGTTGCGCCCGATGGGCGCGACGCCCTGGCATTTGAGGCCCGCGTAGGGAATTTCGCCGAGCGTCTGGTCGAAGTAGAAACAAAGATGCGCGGGAGTGATCTCGTCGGTGGAGATGTCATCGCGGAGTTTGGGATTGGCGGCGGGATTTTTTGTGTCCCAGGGCAGGTCTTCGCCGGCAAGCTGGCGCCTGATGAGTTCGGGATCCTCGGTAAGAAAGAGGATGCGGCCGTGGAGACGCAGATGATCGGCGCGCTTTTCCACCTTGCGATCGAGGAGCGAGTTGGAGGTGACTGAGGCCGTCACGTTAGCTTTCCAATCAAAGACTTGTAACCACGGAGGACACGGAGGCGGAAACGCTTATGCAAATCAGTTCTTATTCAGCGCCGCTGGAAGTTCCCCACGGGAATTATTGTAACCTTAGGGCTCGCGTTCTTTTGCGTAGGCCACGGGGCTGGGAGGCGCATCGAGGCCGCGTCCGGCGAAGATAGCCTGGAATTCGGCGAGCAACTCACCGTGGATGTGGCCGTTGGAAGCGAGGGTTTCGTGGCTGGCAATCTGAAATGGGCCGCCAGAAAAATCGGTGACGCGGCCGCCGGCTTCTTCGACGATGAGCACGCCGGCGGCGGTGTCCCAGGGATTGAGATTGAATTCCCAGAAGCCCTCGTAGCGGCCGGCCGCGACGTTGCAGAGGTCAAGCGCGGCAGAACCGGCTCGGCGCACGCCATGTGAGCGCAATGTGAGCTGGTGATAGAAATAAATATTCGGATTCTTGTGCCGCTTGTGGCTGGGAAAGCCGGTGGCGACGAGAGACTCCGCCAGCTTTGCGGTCGATGAAACGTGCATGGGCTCGCCGTTGAGATGCGCTCCGCTTCCCTTCTCCGCCGTGAACATTTCGTCGCGCGTCGGATCGTAGATGGTTCCGGCAATGCGCCGGCCTCGATGCTCGACGGCGAGCGAGACGCAGAACACGGGATAGCCGTGCGCAAAATTTGTGGTGCCATCGAGCGGATCGACGTACCACTTGTAGTCGCTGCCGGTTTCGATGCGCGTGCCCTCTTCACCCATGACGTCGTGGGTGGGGAAACTACGGCGGATGCGCTCGAGGATCAAGGCCTCCGACTGGCGATCGGCGATGGTGACGAGGTCGGCGCTGCCTTTGTATTCGATCTTCACGTGGCGGCGAAAATGTTCCATCAGCAGGGCGCCCGCTTCGCGCGCGATGGCTTGCATGGTGGAGAGTAGTTCCGGCGATGGATGGGAAGTCATGCGAATTTCATGAGAACGGTTGCAGGGTTCGGGAACGCCGCTGCCCGCACTGCGACTGACTACTTCTTCTTGCCGTCTTCGGCGATGTAGACGATTTCGTGCTTGAAGATGAAAAGATTCGGGCCGTCGTCGCGGGTAACGCGAACCATGTGTTTGTCGTAATACTCGATCCAGCCGCGGACCACTTCGCCGTCGGCAAGTTTGAGATTGACAACTTTCTGCTTCTCGCCGAGCGCCTTCAAGTAATTCGCTTCTTCGAACGTTTCGTCGGGAGGCGGAGTGCGCTTCTTGGCAAAATTGGGATTCGAATGCGGCGGCATTTTGCTATTTTACATCGGCGGAGAGTTCGGGCACATTCGAGCAGCGGGGCACCCTTTTCGAGTACGATCTGTGGAAGCGGAATCGGACAGGCGGTTGGATTATTTTCTCGTTGCTTTTAACCCACTCGCAAAATCATCACTTCTGTGGCCTTGATGAGCGCCGCGGCAGTTTGGCCCGCCTTAAGTTGCATTTCGCGCGCGGAACGTGAAGTGATAATCGAGGTGATCTGCTGTCCGCCAATCGAGATCACGATCTCCGCCATGAGGCCGCTGATGCGAACAGCTTCGATGCGCCCGACGAGTTGATTCCGGCCACTGACGCGCCGGACCACTTCCTTGCGCTCGGGCTCGGTTTTGCCGCGAGTTCGAAACAGGAGCCGGTCGATTTCACCTTGCGGGATGCGGTGATGTCCCCCCGCAGTCTGAAGGCTGCGGATCTTTTTCTTGTAAATCCACTGCTTGATGGTGGGGAAGCTGATGCCGAGTTGCAAGGCGGCGTCGCGAAGCTTCAGTAAATCTTCATTGCCCTTGCGACTGGATTTTGCCTTTTTCAGCATTGAGACGAGATCGTACAACTGTCACACGGCCGGGTCAATCCGCGAAGGGCGCACAAGCCCAGGTCAAAACGTTTTCTTCTCCCTTAAACCTTGTAACTTTTCAGATGCGACTTAATCTGTATCAGAGTAGACAGCGAAATCGTCTGTGTTGTACACTTCAACTTCTTTGTTCCGCGATGTGGGGAGGATTCGATGCGTAGTGTCACTTTATTGGTCGCAACGCTGATGGTGTGCCTCTGGCCGACTCTGAGCGCGGCTCAGGATGGATTTTTCTCCGATTGGTTCAACATGGCGACTGCGACGCAAGCCGAACAGCCGCACTGGGTCACTCCCCTGGCTACAACCACGCCGCGGCTCGAGCAAGAGTATCGCTACGACATTCAGTGGCAGGTTCACAATAGCGGCCTGGTGACCAACAACTACGGCGTTAGTAAAGGCCTGGAAATTATCCCTGAAAAAAACATCGAGATCATCGTGGCCGAGCCTCCTTACGTCATGAACAATCCGGACTCTCCGAACGGATGGGGCGACTGGCAATTTCTGGTGAAATATCGAATCGCGACTGGAAATGAGGAACACGGAAACTATATTCTGACGGCCTTCTATCAGATGAGTCTTCCCACCGGGCAGTTCGAGCAAGGCCAGCCCAATCCGGTAATCACTCCGACGCTCGCGTATGGAAAGGGCTTTCGAAATCTCGACGTACAAGGGACACTCGGCGGGAGCTTGCCCACCGGAAACGTCGCGAAGATTGGACGCAGCATATTGTGGAACAACACACTGCAGTACCGGGTGATGAAGAAAATCTGGCCGGAAACCGAGTTCAACTTCACCCACTATTATGAAGGCTCGCACAGCGGCCATTCGCTCTTCTATGTCACGCCCGGAGTCGTACTGGGCAGGTTCCCGATCCACAATCGGTTGGCGTTCACATTTGGTGCCGGGTATGAGATCGCGGCCACGTCATTCCATCCCACCAACCATATTCCGATTCTTTCGATTCGGATTCCGTTCTAGCAATCGTTTCTTGCTCAATCTTTTTTCGCTGAATCCTTCGCGGAGTCCTTCTTCATATAGAAAGCCTCGTCAGCGGGGCGCACGACGCGCGGAATCCAGAGCGGGCGGCGCAGGCCATCGGGGCCGGGGGCAGGACGGGTGAGCGCCTTCCAGCGCTGGTAGACAGCGAAGGAAAGATTGGTATCGACGAAAATGTCGCCATAGCGATCGTCGGGCGCGGCGCGCTCCACGCGCACCATCTGATGCCAGCAGTGCATGCCGCTGATCGGGTCGGGATGAGGAGGAAAAGTGATGTTCTGATGAACGCCGGCATCGCTCCACCAAACGCGTTTCGTGTCCGCGTCGGGACTGTCGTAGGGGCGCACGCTGGAAAGCTGGCGCATCTTCCATTGTCCTTTGCCGACTTCTTTGAGGTCGACCCAGGCGCTGGACATGCGCTCGAGTTGCTCGTTTTCATTCAAGCGCCAGCGGCCGAGATGATGCGAGCAGGCGACGACGCCGGGGGTCAGACCCTCTGTAACCCAGGCGTGGAGCACGAAGTAGCCGATTTCCGTGTGTACTTTAAGCAGGTCGCCGGTGCGAATGTTGCCGAGCCTGGCGGCATCGACGGGATTCACGCAGAGCGGATTTTTGTGCGAGATTTCGTAGAGCAATTTCGCATTGCCGGAGCGCGTGTGAATGAGGTTAGGCAGGCGGAAAATCGGCAGCAGCGCGTAGACATCGCCTTTTGCATCTTTCGGCCACTCGACGCGCGGGGAATAGCGAGGATCGAAATCGGGCGCGGGGATGCCAAGCGACACGGCTTGCGCCGAACGGTGAATGTGGCTGCGGTAATACTCGGGGAGCGCGAACTCCGGCCACTTCCAATCGGCGATGGTTTTTGAAAAGAGTTCGAGCTTGCGCGACGGCGTGTTGTAGCCGACGACGGGCTGGCCGTCGATCATCACGCCGACGCCCTTGCCGTCTTTCTTAATTACACCGCTGGGATCGACTTCGGAGCCGGCAAGATCGACTGGCGCTACCGGCTTTTCGTTCAGCCTATAGACATCGGTCGTGACTTCGTACGCGCCGTACTTACGCATGTATTCCAGCGGCTTCAATCCCTCCTTCGCCGCGGCTTCGGGCAGTCCGGGAACGGAATTCTCAAACATCCATCCGTAATATTCATCGACCGTGATTTTCTGTCCGGGACGATAAGGCGACTCGAACCACTGGCGAATGCCCATCGAGCCATCGGGATCGACTGCCCATGAGAGGTTGATCCAGAATTCGTCTTCCTCCCAAACCTCGCCGACGTTGGCCTGGTAGGTGTAATCGAATTTTTCGCCCGCCCTTTCTCGAAGGACGCGAGCGACCGGCTGACGGAAGCCGATCCACTTTCCGGCATAGGATTCCTGGCTCATCAGATCGTGGCGCTCGGAGCTGAAGCCCATGGGCAACACATAATCGGCGAACCATGCGGTCTCGCTCCAGGTGGGAGTGAGCGCGGCGTGCAAGCCGACCTTTTCTTCGTCGCGCAGCATTTCGATCCAGGAGAATCCGTCGGGATAAGTCCAGACGGGATTAAACACGCGCGTGAAATAAGTGTCGATGCGGCCGCGGCCTTCTTTAATTAAGTGCGGCAGAATGGGCGAGAGTTCGTGCGTGGCAAGCGGCCACTCGGGCGGATAGAGGAGTTCGTTCCAGTTTTTTTGCGGCGGCGGATTCTTGAACGGCCGGGGAACGAATTTATTCCAGGCGTTGAGATTGTGGCCGCCGGGAGTTCCGACGGAACCGGTGAGGACGTGGAGCAGCGTAAGGGCGCGCGCGGTCTGCCATCCGCCAAGATTGCCGGAGGCGCTGCCGCGCCACAGGTGCGAAGCGAAGCGGCTGCCGGCGGTCGCGATTTCGCGCGCGATTTTGACGATGATGTCGGCCGGCACTCCGGTTTCCTTCTCCGCATATTCGGGCGTGAATTCGGCATAGTGGCGCTTGAGCGCGTCGATGGCAGCGTTGAAGCTTTGACCTTGCGCGCGGAAGCCGTCGACTTCCAGTTGTTCCCAGTTCGTCCAATTCCTGACGAAGCCGGCGTCGTAACGATTTTCGTCGAGGATGATTTTGGCCATGGCCAGCAGCATGGCGGCCTCGGTGCCGGGATAGCTGGGCAGCCAGTAATCGGCCATGCTGGCGGTGTTGGAGAGGCGTGGATCGACGACGGCAAGTTTGGCGCCCGCCATTTTGCCTTCGATAATGCGCTGGGCGTGCGGGTTGAAGTAGTGGCCGGACTCGAGGTGCGCGGAGAGCAAAAGAATAAAGCGCGCGTTGGCGTGATCGGGCGAGGGACGATCGGCGTAATGCCAGAGGAGGTAGCCAAGACGCGCCGACGATGAGCAGACGTTGGTGTGCGAATTGTGGCCGTCGATGCCCCAGGACTGGAGCGTGCGATCCATGATGAAGTCGTGGCCGGGGCGGCCGACGTGGTACATGACCTCTTCGCCGCGATTTTGCTGAAACGCTTTGCGCATGCGCGCGCCGATGGCTTCAAGCACTTCATTCCAACTGGTGCGCGACCATTGGCCGGAACCGCGGGGGCCGGAGCGCTTCATGGGATAGAGGATGCGATCGGGATCGTGAATCTGATTGATGGTCGCGGGGCCTTTGGCGCAGAGGCGGCCGCGGCTGGCAGGATGTTTGGGATTGCCCTCGAATTTCTCGATCTTGCCCGTTTCCTTGTTGGTATAGGCGAGCAGGCCGCAGGCGGATTCGCAGTTGAAGCAAATGGTGGGGACGATCTGAAAATGTTTTTCGACGCGGCGGGGCCAGGCATCGGGATCGAGCTCGACCCAGTCGTCCCACTTTTCGACGGGCGGGCAGGAAGCGAGATGGCTGCCGTCGCGTTTGAAATCGGTCATTGGTAAATCTCCATCCTCGGGCCCTGTCCTATCGGAAACGCGGCAGGCCGCTTTTCCAGCAACATTAACTGTTCGGCACGCTTTGTCCGGCCATTACGAAGCACCATTCGAAAATCAGAAGTCCGGCGAGCGCGAGTACAGAAGCGATGCCTGTGGCAATCGCATTATGGGGCGCGGCCAACATAATAAGGAGCGGAACAAAGCCGCCGAAGGCAATCGCGCCCGCCCAGAACGCCGCTGAAAACGGGCCGTGCGTGATGAGGCGGGCGGCGTAACGAGAATTGTCGGTGGTGTGCGGCATCGCAACTTCGCCGAGCATCATGATCATGTGCAGTGCCAGCGTGATGATAAGAGCCGGCACCGCGAAGGCGCGGGCGGCGGCCGATCCGCCGAAAGACGGGGGAAGCAGAGCCAGCACGGCGGATCCGCAGAGTAAGGTCTGAACGATTAAATGGGCTGGCAGGAGCGGCGTTTGCCAAAGGTCGCGACCCTCGCACTGGCCAAAAAGAAACGCGGTGTAGCAAGCGGCGCCGAAGCCAACCAGCACGGTCGGCCAGAGTAGAAGCGAAGTGACAGCGGAAAATCCTGCGACCGCGGCCAGGCAAAACAGGCTGCACAGCCCGCTGTAGGTGATGAGAATAAATGCGCCGCGCGCCAGCCACGACTTCTTTTGCGGCGTGAGCACGACGCGGAGAAAACGCGCTTTGTGCTCGAGATCGCAGACGAGCAGCGCCGTCGTGATCGCGGTAAAGAGCAACGCGATGGTCGAGAGTGCGATGTCGCGCAGGCGATCCGCGGACAAATATTTGAGCGCCATGGCGATTGCGGGAATGGCGAGCGCGCCGGAGCCGATCGCCTTGGTCCAGCAATAAGCGGGAACCTGCCAGCCCCAGGGCCGGGCGTGGCCGACGTCATAGGCGGCGACGGCGTTCGGCTGAAGCAGCGGACTATCCGGCGGGTAAATGGCGCCGCTGCCGTGCAGCGCGGCGTTGCGCTGCGAAAACATATAAAAAGGTTCGTGACGCGCGGCAGTGGGCACGATGGCGCTCTCGTCGGCGTCGATGTAATAGAGCTTGGGCTGAGTTCCCTGCTCGGGCTTGCGCACGCGGACGGTTTTGCGCGCGACAAGCTGGGCCGCCTCGCTGGATGCATCGCTGAGATCGCCGGCGATGATGGCGTGCTCGGGACAGACGACAACGCAGGCCGGCTCGAGCCCGACTTCGGTGCGGTGAGCACAGAAGTGGCACTTGGCAGCAGTGCCCTCACTGGGATCGATGTAAATCGAGTCGTAGGGACAAGCCTGCATGCAGGCTTTGCATCCGATGCAGCGGTCGGAATTGAAATCGACGATGCCATCGCGGCGCTGATACATCGCCGTAGTGGGGCAAATGGCGACGCAGGGCGGCTTCTCGCAATGGTTGCAGCGCGTAACCTGAAACACGCGGCGGGTGTTGGGATAGACGCCCTTCTCGACGTACTTCACCCAGGTGCGGTTGACGCCGAGAGACACATGGTTCTCGGTTTTGCAGGCGACCGTGCAGGCGTGGCAGCCGATGCACTTGCGGTTGTCAATGACGAACCCGTATTGCATGCGTAAGGATTGGCCCCAAAGGAAATCGGTCTAATCGAGTTTCACATCAACCGCGAACCGGGTCAACCTTTGCCGTGAAGAAGAATCGCGAAAGGCACCAGCAGCGCAGCGGCGGCTTTGCAAGTGAAGCAGGTTCGCGCCCTTCGTCCCGCTAAATCTGATAATCGATATCCTCGGCGATGCGTTCGAATGAAGGCGAGAGCGGTTCGTGTGGCGAGTCCGCGCCTTCCAATTGGCTGACCCGGTCGCGCACCTTGCGCAGTTCGGTGGCAACGGCGGCGAGGGCTTCGGAGAGCGGGTCGTTGATCTGCTTGGGATCGGTGATGACCACGCGCTTGCCTTCGCGGAGGATGATGTGGCCGGGAACGCCGACTACTGTGGAATTGTCGGGAACGCTGCGCAGCACGACCGAGCCCGCGCCGATCCGGCAGTTATGGCCGACCGTAATGTTGCCCAAAATTTTGGCGCCGCCGCCGACCACAACGTTGTCGAGAAGCGTGGGATGGCGCTTGCCGTGCTCCTTGCCGGTTCCGCCAAGCGTGACGCCCTGGTATAGCGTGACGTCGTCGCCGACGGTGGCGGTTTCGCCGATGACCACGCCCATCCCGTGATCGATAAAAAGGCGGCGGCCGATGTGGGCGCCCGGGTGAATTTCGATTCCTGTGAGCCAGCGTGCAACCTGAGAAAGCCAGCGGGCGAGCAGAAAAACCCGATGGTTCCACAGCCAATGCGTGACGCGCTGGAACCAGACCGCGTGCAGACCGGAGTAGCAGAGTAAAACTTCGAGGCGCGATCGCGCGGCCGGATCGCGTTCCAGCACGGTGGCAACGTCTTCGCGAATGTGCGACAGCAGGTGCGGCATGAGTTATGGCCCGGCCGGTTCGGCTTGAAGCCTCTCGAAGAGAATATTACCTGACCGCAGTCGTCACGCGTGTAGCGGACGATGACGAGTCTTATGCGCGGCGTTTCCGCGCAGGTCGTTTTTCGTGCGGGCGCATCTCCCGGCATTTCGCATGACCGGCGAAAGCGGGGAGTTTCGATCACCGCGTGCGCGGTTTGCGCCGGCCCACGCGCGCCAGAATGCGTCGAACTTTCTTCGGCGAGATCGACAGGCGGTCTGCCACACGGGACACTTTGCGACCCTCGCGCTCCCACACGCGGGCGATGACGATGTCGGCGAATTCTTCGCTGATCTGGCGAAACGATTTGTCGCCCACCTGTCCCTGAGACCAGGCTTTGAGAGCCGGATCGACGCTTCCCTTGCGAAGAACGCGGGCGCGCAGCGCTTGCAGGTCCTGCCAGATGCTCTCGGGCTGCGTCTCTCCGCAGGCCTCGCGCGCCAGGTCGTAAGACTCGCGCGCGGCTTCGAGGTTATCGAAAAACGAATTGCAGTGCGTGAGTCCCTGCCAGAGATAGGCCGTGGCCAGCAGCATGTGGTGCTGCGTGTGTTTGGCCAATTCGATTGCCTCTTGACTGAAATCGAAAGCACGGCGGGCATGATTGCCGGAATCGGTACCGGCGATTTCATCCTCCACCTTTGCATTTTCGATCATGCACTGCAAAATGCGCGAGCGGCACATGAGGATGTAATCCTGCTTCGCCTCGGCAAGTTTGTAGGCGGAGGCCGATTCCCGCTCGGCCTGCGGGAAGTCGCCGCTATCAAGATGAAGATAGGCCGCGTTGATGTAGACGGTGCCGCTGCCGTGGTGGTTTGGGCGGTGCTCGTAAATCGCGTGAGCGGCGGCGAGATGTTCGAGCGCCTCACGGCGCAACTGCGAAAGCCGCCGGCGATCGTCCGCGCGCGCCAAACTGGCGGAGGGGGCAGGCGTCTCGCGCGAAATTGTTGTCGTTTTCGCGGAATCTGGGTGATCCTTGCGGCGGCGGTTCACGCCGAGATCGACCCTTTTCTGCAACTGGAGAGCGATGCCGCGTTTGGCAAGCGCCATGTTGGCAAGCGAGCGCGCCAGATTGGGATGCTGCGGATCGCGCCGCCGGTAGTGCTCGATGGCTTTTTCAAAGAACTGAATGGCCTTGTCGAAGAGACTTTTGCGGCGCGCCATGCGCCCGTGGAACGACTGGATGTTGCCCAGCGTCACATAATCGTCGGTCTCGCGAAGCGCATTTTCGGCATCTTCGGAGACGCGGACCGCTTCGTTCCACTTGCCCTGCTGAAACAGAATCCATCCTTCGAGGACTTGCATGACAGCAGCCATGCGCGGATGACTGAGTTCGCGCGCCAGGTCGCGTCCCCGGCCGGTAAAGATGAGGGCTTCGTCGTAATCGCCGCGACGGCGCAGGCAGCGGCCTTTCCAGTAATTCGCGATCGACAACAGAAAGCGATTGTCCAACTCGGCGGAGAGTCCAAGAACAAAATCAAAATGAGGGATGGCGGTCTCGATTGCCTCTTCCGCCATCGCGATCATGCCTTCGGTCATGCGCAGGCAGAGGTAGTCGGAGATGGAGAGGTGCGAGCGCGACGCGAAACGCTGAAGAAGTTCTTTGACGGAGGGCGACGCGCTGAAGCCGATGTCGCTCCAGATGGCAACCAGCACGAGCAGGCGAGCGGCGTTTGGCTGGCGGGAATCGAGGGAGCAGATCACATCGCGGTGGGCTCGCAGGCAAGCCAGGCCGCGCTCGATTTCGCGCGCGGCCACATGCTTTTGAAGTTGCGAGAGTAAGGCTTCGTCAATGCTCGTTTTGGCGGGCGACCCGCCCCGTGTGCCCATGCATGACGTTCTAGTCTAATAAGTCGTAACTGGCAAGCGTCAGGAAGTCGGGAAATTCTTTGCCGGTCATCAGAGTGTCAAGGAGCTGGGCGGCCTTCTGCGTGGCGTTGTTCGCGCCTTGGGCGACGGTCGCTTCGAGTTCCGCCGCGCGGTCGTGAATTATTTTCTTCACCATACTTTCCGTCACGACTTGGCCGTCGCTCATGCGCGCGCCATGGCGCACCCATTGCCAGACCTGGGCGCGGCAAATCTCGGCCGTCGCCGCGTCTTCCATCAGGTTGTAGATCGGCACGCAGCCCGATCCGCCGAGCCATGACGCGAGATACTGCAGGCCCACGTCGATATTCCAGCGCAGGCCTTTTTCCGTGATTTCGCCGGTGGGAACTTCGAGCAGATCCTTCGCCGTGATCGTCCGGTCGATGCGCGGCTTTGCGATCTGATTCGGCTCGGGCATGTACTGATCGAAAATTTGTTTTGCAATGGGAACGAGGCCCGGATGTGCGACCCAGGTGCCATCGTGGCCGGCGCGCACCTCACGCAGTTTGTCGCGGCGAACTTTTTCGAGCGCCTCTTCGTTGGCGGCGGCGTCGTTGCGGATGGGAATCTGGGCCGCCATGCCGCCCATCGCGTGAATGCCGCGCCGGTGGCAGGTTTGAATGAGCAACTCGACATACGAGCTGAGGAAATGCGCCTCCATGGTGACGAGCGAGCGATCGGGCAACACGAACTCCGGATGCGCGCTGAATTTCTTGATGAAGCTGAAGATGTAATCCCAGCGGCCGCAATTCAGCCCCGACGAGTGCTCACGCAGCTCGTACAAAATTTCGTCCATTTCGAAGGCGGCCAGAATGGTTTCGATCAAAACGGTGGCGCGAATGGTGCCGCGCGGAATGCCGAGCTCATCTTGCGCGAAGCAGAAGACATCGTTCCAAAGGCGCGCTTCGAGGTGGCTCTCCAATTTCGGCAAATAGAAATATGGGCCGGTCCCTTTGTCGATCAGGGCCTTAGCGTTGTGAAAGAAAAAGAGGCCAAAGTCGAACAGCGAGCCGGAGATCGGCCGGCCGTCGATGCGATAGTGTTTTTCATCGAGATGCCATCCGCGCGGCCGAACCACCAGCGTTGCGAGTTTCGCGCCCAGCTCGTAGCGCTTCCCTTCCGGGCTCACGTACTGGATGGTTCCGAGAATTGCGTCGCGAAGATTCTGCTGGCCATCGATGTTGTTGGACCAGGTGGGCGAGTTCGAGTCTTCGAAATCGGCCATGAAAACGTTCGCGCCCGAATTGAGCGCGTTGATGATCATCTTGCGGTCGACGGGGCCGGTGATTTCGACGCGGCGATCGACGAGGTCGTGCGGGATCGCGGCAACTTTCCAATTGCCCTGGCGCACCGACTCGGTTTCAGGCAAGAAATCGGGACGCCAATTGCCGTCGAGCTTTAGCTGAACGACCTTGCGGCGAGCCAGCAATTCCTGGCGGCGGCCTTCGAACCTGGCTGAGAGTTTTGACAGGAACGCTTGCGCTTCGGAGTTGAGAATGTCGGTCTGCAAGGGAGTTTCCAAGAGTGTGTCTGTGCTCATCATGACAATACGATAAATGTGCTGGCTTACTCAACCCGTCGCGACTAGGTCAAATTGACCTAGTGGCCGCGGCGGACCTGGGGATTTGTGCGGCAATGGCGAGTCGGGGTCTACTGCATTCGAGACGCAAAATCTCGGACGTCAATTCTCTGAGTGGGGTCAATCTGATGACAACGTCGAATTCTACCAACCGCCAAACCAGCAACCCTGATGACACGTTCGTGAATGCGGCATATAGTCACAGTGTTGCCGTCTTTTCCGCTCTGTATTATCCGTCGCTGGCGGGCAATTGCTGGGACGACGAACTTTTGCCATCGGGAGACTAGTGCGGGATGGCGACGAAATCCCGCAAAAGTCGTAGCATTAAGTGCACAGCCATTCACGGAGGCGTAAGGTCTTGACCAGCGTTGACCACCAGGAAACCACCAACACTACCTTCGAGCAGCAGGTCGAAGCCGCCAAGCAATGGTTTGCGAGCGCGCGTTTTAATGGCATTGTCCGCCTGTACTCGCCGCATCACGTAGCCGAGCAGCAAGGCACGATACGCGGCGACTACATGGTCGCGCGGCAGGCAGCCGAGGAATTTTACGCGCGCCTGCGCGAACTTTTTGAGCAGCGGCGGCAAATCACGACCTTCGGCCCGTACTCACCGGGCCAGGGCGTGATGATCAAGCGCATGGGCATCGAAGGTATTTACCTGGGGGGATGGGCAACGTCGGCGAAAGGCTCGGTGAATGAAGATCCCGGTCCAGACCTGGCGAGCTATCCGCTGAGCCAGGTGCCCGACGAAGCGGCCGTGCTGGTGCGGGCGCTGCTGGCCGCGGACCGCAATCAGCATTTTGCGCGCGCCCGCATGACCGAACAGCAGCGCAAGGCGACGCCCGCTGTCGATTTTCGTCCGTTCATCATCGCCGACGCCGACACCGGCCACGGCGGAGACGCGCATGTGCGCAATCTGGTTCGGCGCTTTGTTGAGGTCGGCGTGCCGGGTTATCACATTGAAGATCAGAAGCCGGGCGCGAAAAAGTGCGGGCACCAGGGCGGCAAAGTTTTGGTCGCGGGAGACGAGCAAATTCGCCGGCTGAATGCGGCGCGTTTGCAGCTCGATATCATGCGCGTGCCGGGCATTATTGTGGCGCGCACCGATGCCGAGTCGGCGACCTTCCTGGAAAATGTCAGCGACGAGCGAGATCAACCATTTATTCTCGGCGCGACCAATACGGATGTGCCAACCTACCGCGTCGGTTACCTCGCCATTCTGAAGAAGCTGGCCGAACTCGGCGCCCAGGAGGTATATGGACACATGCTGTTCGCGGTCTCTGCGAGCGAGTATCGCGCGGCGTTTGCGTGGCTGGAGCGAGTTGGATTGATTCCGGCGATTGCCTCGACCGCGAAGGCGATGCGCAATGCTTCGCCAACCGAGATTGAAACCGCGCTCGACAAGATGGACACGATGTACATGGAAGCATGGCAATCCGAAGCCAAGCTGAAGACCTTTGGCGGAGCGGTCGCCGACGCGATCCAGGCGCGCGAAGACGATGGCGAACGCTTCGACATGACGCTGGAAGAGTGGCGGGAGTTTGCCAAGCACGCTTCGTTCTACGAGATTCGCGAGCGGGCGCGCGCCATGGGGATCTACGTGGTTTGGGATTGCGAGCTGCCGAAGACACCGGAAGGCTTCTACCAGGTACAGGGCGGCCTTGACTACGCCATTGCCAAGTCGCTTGCGGTCGCTCCCTTTGCGGACCTGCTGTGGATGGAAACCAAAACGGCGGACCTGGAAGATGCCGAAAAGTTTGCGCACGCCATCCACGCGCAATTTCCCGACAAGATGCTGGCCTACAATCTGTCGCCATCCTTTAATTGGGATACGACGGGCATGAGCGACGAGGAGATGAGAAGTTTCCCCGAAGAACTCGGCAAGCATGGCTTCGTCTTCAACTTCATCACGTATGGCGGACATCAGATCGATGGCCTGGCATCGGAGGAGTTCGCAACCGCCCTCAAACAGGACGGCATGCTGGCTCTGGCGCGTTTGCAGCGCAAGTTCCGGCTGCTGGAATCGCCGTATCGCACGCCGCAAACGCTGGTGGGCGGACCTCGCCTGGATGGCGCTCTCATGGCCTCATCCGGACGCACCGCCGCAACCAAGGCCATGGGCAAGGGATCGACGCAGTTCCAGCACCTTGTGCAAACCGAGATTCCACCGCGGCTGCTGGAAGAGTGGCTGGCGTTGTGGGGCGAGCAGTGGGAGTATCCGTCGAAGATCCGGGTGCAACTGCGCCCGCATACGGCCGGTTCTGAATTATTGGAACTGAGCGTATTCAGCGAACCGCAAAAGCAAAAGCTCGCGAACATTATTTTCGCGAGCTTGCAGGATCGGCGCGGCCGCAATTTCTTATCGGTGCGCGACCAGAATACGTTCATGTCGTTCCGGCAAAAGCGGCTGATGGCGCTGATTCAGCTGTTCCTGATTCATCGCTACTCGGCCAGCGCAGTGCACTACGTCACTCCCACCGAGGACGTGGAGGGGCAGACGCAGAAAATGAAGAGCATCGGAATTTTCTCGGACGTGCACACCGAGGTCGGCCAGATCATCGTGGCGCAGGTCAGCAAGGAAGGCATCGCGGAACTGGTCAAGCCGGACCGCAAACGCCTTTTGGACTTGATCCGCAAGACGACGCCGGCGGCGACTCAAACCGTAGCCTCTGGCAAAGATTCCGACGAGTTGATGCCGTCGGGAGATTAAGACGGCATAAGAAGAGCGGGGCTCGATTGCGAAGAAGCCAACAACCATTGGCTGGCTTCGAATTCGAGCCCCGCTTTTATTTGGTGGCACAGGCTGCAATCCGGGCGGCTTCCTGAATCGCCTGTTTGGCTGGGTGTCCCGCTGCTTGGCGGCTCGTTTCAGACGCGCATGTGGCACCACGCGTTTGCCTGGGGCTTTGTGGTGTTCGCCATCCTGCACGTGTACATCATCCTGTATGACTCCACGCAGTACGGCAACGGACTGATCACCTCAATCATCTCGGGGTACAAGTTCTATCAGAAAGGGAATTTCAAGGAGGAATAGAGATCCCGAAAATATTTTCGTGAATTTGTCATCTTCTCGATCTCCAGACCGATCGATGCAAACCTGCGATCTCAAAGTTCCCCCTGTGCTGGTGCTCGGCTTGGGGAACATCCTGCTCGGCGACGATGGTGTGGGACCGGCGCTGTTGGGGGAAGTGCAAAGGGTGTACGCGGAAGTTCCGGCGGTAGAGTGCATCGATGGCGGCACTCAGGGATTGGCTTTGCTCGGCCATTTGAGCGGGCGTCAAGCGCTGATCATTCTCGACGCGTTTGCCGGCGGCGAACAAGCCGGAGATGTGTCGGTGCTGGAAGGAACTGCGGTGCTGAACTGCGGCGTAACGCGGTCCAGCACGGCGCATGAGGGCAACGCGGGAGAGTTGCTGGCCACGGCCCAGCTGCTAAACGAACTTCCCGCGCAAGTTTTTCTTATTGGCATTCAGCCGGAGCGGGTGCGCACCGAACTGGGGCTTTCGGAGGCGGTCGCCAGAGCCCTTCCGCATGCGCTCGCAAAAACCTGCGGCGTGCTGGACCGGGTTCTGAGAGGATAAGCTGCGACCGCTTCGACCGGCTGTTCCGCGCTACAAGTAACACTTCCTTCCGCCTGCAAGGAATCACTCGCCACTAAAGATCGCGCGCACTTCGCCGAAGATGTTCGTATAGTCCCAAATCGTCGACGGCACGGCTCCATAATGTTCGCGGCCACCCTCCGATTTCGTCGCTCCTGGCGCCGGACCGGCGCGCGAAGTACAGTCCGGATCGAAAAATGCCGATGGGAAATTTGGGGTTGTCTCCAGAAGTAAAGATGCCTGCGCGGCGCTATTGAACAGCCGGGGCCACCGGCCCTTGCACTTCGTGAACGGGCACGGAACGAAAGAAAGTGAGCGTTATGGCCAATGCAATCAATGAGGCTGAGCTTCTCGCCCGGCTGGAAGGAGACGAGGAATTGCTTCAGGAGTTGATCGACGCATTCTTTGCCGAGTCCGGGGAGTCGCTCCAGCAGGTTCTGGACGCGGTGAGCCGCCACGATGCGCCGGGGTTGGACCGGGCCGCCCACAAGTTGAAAGGCACCGTGAGCCTCTTCGGAGGCGAGGAAGCCACGCAGTCCGCGCTGGTACTGGAGACGATGGGCCGCACGGGCAACCTCGACCAGGCGGAAGCGTCGTCCCGGCAGCTCCAAGGACTGATGGAAGCGCTCGGGAAGGCGTTGGCGGAGTTAAGGGAGAAACATGTCCAGAGTTCTGATCGCGGATGACGATCGGGTTTCGTGCAAGCTGTTAGGCGGCCTGCTGAAAAAGTGGGGATACGAGGTCGAAGTTGTGCATGACGGCTTCGCCGCCCGGCGCGAACTGATGAAACCGGATGCGGCACCGCTGGCGATTCTGGACTGGATGATGCCGGGTTTGGATGGCATTGAGGTGATCAAAGCCGTGCGCTCCGCCGCGCATGAAGCCTATATCTACATTCTCCTGTTGACGTCGAGGGACCAGAAGGGAGACCTGCTCGAAGGCATGGATGCGGGGGCGGACGACTATCTGAAAAAGCCGTTTGATGCGGATGAACTGCACGCGCGCGTGCGGGCAGGCAAACGGATTGTCGATCTCCAGGCAGCGCTGATCCGCGCCAAAAACGAATTGCAATTTGCCGCGACTCACGACACGCTCACTACGCTTTGGAATCGCGGCGCGATCATCGACTTACTGAAGAAAGAACTTTCTCGCCGCAAACGCACCGGGGGTGAGCTCGGCATCGTCATGGCCGATATCGATCATTTTAAAAAAATTAACGACCTGTACGGGCACCTGGTCGGCGATGCGGTCATCCGGGAAGTGACGCGGCGGCTGTCGTTGGGCGTACGACCGTATGACGCCGTCGGGCGCTACGGTGGAGAAGAATTCCTCATCGTCTTCCCAGCCTGCAATTTGTCCGCCCTGGCGACCAGCGCGGAACGCCTGCGCTGCTCGGTTGCCGATGAGCCAATCGAGACTAATGCCGGCCCGCTCCCGGTTACGCTCAGTTTCGGTCTCGCTTCGGCCGAGCAGATTGAGGCGGCATCGCTCAATCCGGAATCCCTTTTAGGCCTCGCCGACGAGGCCCTTTATACCGCCAAGGCTCTGGGCCGCAACCGCGTGGAACCGGCGGCGGCAATGCTGGCAAGCGCGCCGTCAGGCGGCTGATGGGGCCGAAGAGGTTCCGCTCTGAACGCAGGAATCACGGTCGGCTACTGAAAAGAAACGGTTGCGCGGAGTGACAAGGGTTGCGGAGGTCACTCCCTCTAGTCCACAACCTTCCGGTCGACCAATCGGTTGATCTCCATAAAGTCTCCCTGTACCCTCGCCGATCTTTGCCTATGGGAAGGCCGCGCCGCCAGCGTGTTTTCGCGCGCTTTCTCGACGAAGATAGAGCCATTTGCTCGACATAGCGGGAAAGGGGATTTTTCTTGAGCATCGATATGGGGAAAGCAATCGGGATGATCGACACAAGCAAATTTCGTGCGGTTATAGTGGCGTCATTGCTTCTTGTGCTCGCCACCTATGGCATGTCTCAACAAACTTCGACTCAGCAGAATTCCGGCAATGAAACGGCTGACCTGGCTTCCATGGATCTGGAGCAGCTGATGAACCTCAAGGTTACGACGGCGTCTCTATTCAGCGATACGTTGTCCCAGGCGCCGTCGATTATGTCGGTCGTCACCAGTGACGAACTGCGCCGTTTCGGCGGCCTCACGCTCGGAGAAATCCTCGATCGCGTTCCGGGGCTAACCCAATCCAGCCAGTACTTCACCGACCGCAGCCTGATTGCCGCCGATGGCGACCAGACAAAAACCTCCGGCGCCCACATTCTGTTCCTGATCAATGGCCGCCCCACCCGCGAAGTCATGGAAGGCGGCATTATCTCCGATCTGCTGGAATCGTTTCCCGTCGAGATCCTCGAGCGCATCGAAATTATTCGCGGACCCGGATCGGTGCTCTATGGCTCCAACGCCTTTTCCGCGGTCGTGAACCTGATCACGCGGAAGGCGGAAGGAAACCAGGCGAGCGTGAAGGGGATGGGGGGAGCCAACGGCGCCATGGCTGCCTCCGGACACTTCACCTATAAGCGGGGCGACTTCAGCATGGTTGGCGCTTCGCAGATTCACGAAGCGCCGGACTGGAACTTGGTCTACCTCGTCCCGCCTCCCCTGCAGCACAACCCAGACGCTCCGCCCGAACCGCCTTTCCACGACACCTATCTGGTCGACCGCGGCACGGGCGATTATGTGGGCATGAATTACAAAGGCCTGAGTTTCATGTCCGCCTTCACCGAGTGGCAATCCACTGCCTTCGTGCAAGGCGCCGTCGGGGAAACCCGCCAAACGCGCGACTTCGCCGACCTCGGATACGAACACAAAGTCCGCGACAACTGGGACATGAATTTCAACGGAACCTACACCCGGACAACGTTTATGACGTTCGCCTATCCCTATACCGACCGTGATTCCAAGGAATTTGTTGCCGAATGGACGAACCTGATCACGCTCACTTCCAAGGACCGCCTGACCGCCGGCATTCTCTTTAGCCGCATTTCCGGTACCGAGGTGGCCAGCATCGACCACAGTGCCGAGGACGCCGGGGGCAACCGTCCCGCGGGCGGCTTCTATGCCCAACTCGATCACCAGTTACTTTCCACTGTGAAACTGGTCGGAGGTTTCCAATCCAATAAGTTCGCGGGCATCCCTTTCTCCACCGTCCCAAGGGGTGGCGTGATCTGGAGCCCATCGCACACCGTCAGCATCAAGGCGCTTTATGGCGAGGCGTTCCGTCCGCCCAGCCTGGACGAAACTTCGCTCAATATCCCAGACATCCATGGCAACTCCAACCTTCGGCCCGAACTCGTCGAGTCCTTTGACCTGGGCGTGGATTTGCAGTTCTCGCACCTTCAGCTCGGCGCCAACTATTTTCATAATCACCAGATTCACAGCATCATTACCGTTGGCGAAGCTCCGATTCACTACGAGAACCTCGGCGGAGTTGTCTTTAACGGCGTCGTCGGCGAAGGCAAATACTTTTTCCGCAAGGACTTCTTCGCGCAGGGCTCGTTCCTCTATCAAACCAATCGCGACCAGACCGGAACGAGCAACGTCACACCCATTCCAAATTATGGCTTTAAGAGTGGCGTGAGTTATGAGAGCAGCCGCGGCCTGGTTCTTGGAATTTTCGATGTTTCCGACGGAAAACCCAAGCCCTACGCCTTCAATGTGAATCCTCTCACGGGCTGGCACAACAGTCTGAACGCCGAAGCTCGTCAGGATGTTTCGAGGTATCTGCACATGTCAGAAAGAAACAGCGTGGCCATTGTCGCGCATGCGAACGATCTCCTGGACCAGGCGGTTTGGCTGCCGGGCTTTGGCTTTTTCAACATTGACAGCATTCCCGTACAACAGGGCCGGACTGTCTATGCCGGACTAGAGTTCTCCCGCGGACAGCGCTGACGCAGATTGCGGCGGGCAGCGTGCGGTGGTGCATATTGAGCACAAGACCTAAACCGAAAACCGATCGGCCTGCGCGCCCGCCCGCAATGCGTAGTTGGAGCGTACCGGCCGCGCGAACACTCTTGCTGCTGGAGATGATCCTCCTCATCTTCGGACTGGCGGCGCGCGCGCAGGAAACCGAAGAATACCGCGTCAAGGCGGCATTTCTGTTTCACTTTGCGCAACTGGTCGATTGGCCCGTCGGAGCGCTCGGCGATGACAAACAACCGCTCACCGTATGCACCATCGGCAAAGACCCTTTTGACGGGAATTTGGAAACCATGCTGCAAGGAAAATTAATCGGTGCCAGGCCTCTCCAAGTCCGCCACTTGAAGGAGCGCACGGAAATTCACGGCTGCCAGCTTCTGTTTATCGGCAACGGCGAACGCAAGGGTGTCGCATCCTTGCTCGCGGCACTGAAGGACGAGGCTGTACTCACCGTGGGTGAGAGCGACGATTTCGTCAAGCAGGGCGGAATGATCGACCTGAGCATGGAAAACAACAAGGTGCGCTTCGACATCAATCTCGATGCCGCCGTGCGCGCGAAACTGAAGATCAGTTCGCGCCTTCTGGTCCTCGCTAAAAACGTAGTTGGGAATCACCCCTAGGAAGCGGGCTATGTCATTCAAGAACGCGTCCATCCAGACCAAGCTGGCATTCTTGATTCTGTTTGCCACCTTGTTCGCTCTGGTTCTGGCATTCGCCGGCTTCGGCCTCTATGAGCAATCGAAGTTCCGCCACGATATTGCCCAGGAAGTCTCGACTTTGGCCGGTACGTTGGGCGCAAACATTGCCGCCTCGATCGCCTTCGACGACTCCAAAACTGCCACGGACATGTTGGCCGCACTCCGGGCCGACCCGAACATCCAAGCCGCCTGTCTCTTCGACAACCTGGGCAAAGTCTTCGCCACCTATCGGCGAACCGGGCTTCCAGCAGATTTCCCCATGCCCGCGCGGCAACCGGAAGGAGACTACTTTCAGCCGCAAACTCTCACGCTGGTTCGCATCGTTTCCCTTAACAGCGAACCATCCGGAACGATCGCCATTGTTACGGATCTAAGCGGCTTCCGCGCCAAGACCATGCAGTACTTGAAAATCGGCACCCTGGTGCTGGTTCTGGCCAGTCTCATCACGTACGTGATCTCCGCCCGACTGCTGCAATCCATCACCAGTCCGCTGCGCCAGCTCGCCGATGTCGCCACACGCATCTCTCGCGCAGAAGACTACTCGCTGCGCGCGACCCTGTACGGCAACGACGAAATCGGAAAGGTCGTCGCCTCTTTCAATCAGATGCTCCAGCGCGTGCAGCAGCGCGACCTCGCGATGCTCACCGCCAATGAAGACCTGGAATTGCGCGTACAGCAAAGAACCAGGGAGTTTGAAAAGGCCCGCGACGTCGCCGAAGAAGCCAGCCGGGCAAAAAGCGAGTTCCTCGCCAACATGAGCCATGAGATCCGGACCCCGCTGAACGGCATCATCGGCATGACAGAACTCGCCCTCGACACCACTCTTACCCCGGAACAGAAAGAATATCTTCAGACCGTCAAGTTCTCATCCGATGCGTTACTGGCCGTTATCAATGACATCCTGGATTTCTCGAAAATCGAAGCGGGCAAAATTGACTTGGAAGAGGCCGATTTCAATCTACGGGAGTGCCTCGAATCCACCGTCCGCTCGGTGTCGGTCCGCGGCAGCGAGAAAGGTCTGGAGCTGATCTGCGGCGTCGATGCCGATGTCCCCGAGTTCGTTCGCGGCGACTCGACTCGTCTTCGCCAGATCGTGATCAATCTGATTGGCAATGCCATCAAGTTCACCCAGCAGGGTGAAGTGTCATTGCTGGTAACAAGAGACACGGAAAACTCCCCGGAGGGCGCGGACACTTGTCCCATCCACTGTGTTGTGACGGACACCGGAATCGGCATCCCGAAAGAAAAGCAGGACATGATTTTTCAACCCTTTTCCCAGGCCGATACCTCCACCACCCGCAAGTATGGCGGCACCGGCTTGGGGCTCGCCATCACCACTCGACTGGTGCACATGATGGGCGGCCGGATTTGGCTCGAAAGCATCGTGGGCAGGGGCACGCAATTTCACTTCACCGTGCAATTCAAAACTTCGCAGATCAAAAGCCAGGGTGCAGCCGGACCGTCTCCGATTCTGGTCGGAGTAAGAGTACTGGTCGTCGACGATAACCACACCAATCGCTGCATCCTGGATGGAATATTTTCCCATTGGAAGATGCAAGCAAAATTGGTCGAGAGCGCCGACGACGCGCTAGCGGAACTGGTAGCCGCCCGACTCTCCAATGAGACCTATGACCTGATCGTTACCGACATGCATATGCCCGGAAAAGACGGCTTCGACTTGGTCCAGCAAATAAGAGCAGACCCCGGCCTCACCAGCGCCAAGATTATGATGCTCGCTTCGGGCAGAAGTCATGGAGATGCGAACCAATGTAAGTTGTTGGGGATTTCCACACTTTTGTCCAAGCCGATCCGTCAAGCCGACTTACGGGACGCCGTGCTTGGCGTTCTGAGCGCAGGCCTGGTTGCCCCGACACAGTCTGACGCGAACCAGCAGCCTGCACAGCACCCGCAGCCGCGAAAAGTGCTCAAGATTCTCCTGGCCGAAGACAACCTGGTCAACCAAAAAGTGGCCAAACAACTGCTCGAAAAGCGGCACCACACGGTGGTGGTGGCAGGCACCGGAGTTCAGGCTTTGGAGGAGCTAGAAAAACAAAGCTTCGATCTGGTGTTTATGGATGTTCAAATGCCCGATATGGACGGCCTGGAGGCAACCTCCAGAATTCGCGTGCAGGAAAAAACCACCGGCGCCCACCTGTTCATCATCGCCCTGACCGCCCATGCCATGAAAGGCGATCGCGAGCGTTGTCTGGAAGGCGGCATGGATGACTACTTGACGAAGCCGATTCGTCCCAAGGAATTGGACGCGATTCTGGAGAAATATTCGGGAGTGGAGCCAGAGCCTCAGTCATATTCCGCCGGCGCTGGAATCTGAAACAGCGGCTGCGTGCGAGTGCCAGCCACGGGGAGACAATGTGCCCGTCGGTCTGCTGCAAACTCGAAGCAACCGCTTGCCCTGCAAAAACTGAAGCCCGGATGTACTGCGACTTCAGGCGCGTTCCCTACACGAAGACCTCTCCCGGCAACGCGGTCAAAGTCCGCATGGCCAGCGTGTTTTGAACGATTCGCCGCAGTGGCTGAGGCGCCGTAGTGTCAATCTGCTCGCGTTCGATCCGCAACTTCAGGGCGCGTTCAATCTGACGCAATTCCAGCACCTCGACTCCCGTCACCAGCGTGGAAGCGCGCCCCTGCAATCCGGCTCGGCCGGTGCGCCCCACTCGATGGATGAAGTCTTCCGCCATCTTGGGCAGGTCGTAGTTGATCACGTGCGCCACCTCGTCCACGTGCAAGCCACGCGCTGCGATATCGGTCGCCACCAGCACCTGGAAGCTGCCGTCCTGAAATCCGCTGAGCGCCCCATTCCGCTGCGACTGCGAACGATCCCCATGAATCATCGCGGCGTTGAAGCCGTCCCGCACCAGTTGCTTGGCCAGCCGTTCCGTGCCCCGCTTGGTGCGGGTAAAGATGAGCGTCTGTCCCTTTTCCGCATAGAGCAGTTGCCGGACCACGTCCAGTTTCTCTCCCGGCCGCACTTCGTACGCCTTCAGCTCGACGCTTTCGGCGGGCTTGAGCACCGAACCGAGCGCGATCCGCACCGGTTCGCGCGTGTAATCGTTTACCAGCCCGGCCACCGATTGCTCCAGCGTGGCTGAGAAACACAGCGTCTGGCGTTGCCGCGGCAGCGCCCCGACAATCCGCCGGATTGCCGGCAGAAAGCCCATATCCAGCATGCGATCGGCTTCGTCCAGCACCAGCACCTTGATGTGTCGCAGGTCGGCGAACTTCCGCGTCATCAAATCCTGCAACCTTCCCGGCGTCGCAATCACCAGGCTCGCGCCCGCGCGCAGGCTCTGGATTTGCGACTTTTCTGACAGGCCGCCGACGATGAGCGCCGCCTTTGTAATGCTCTTCGTGCGCAGCTGCTCGAATTGCTCGTGGACCTGCATGGCGAGCTCGCGCGTCGGGAGCAGTACCAGCGCAGTCGTGTTACGCGCCGTCTCCCGGTTCGGCGTTTCCCGGTTCAGCATTTCCATGATCGGAATCAGAAACGCCAGTGTCTTGCCCGTGCCCGTTTGGGCAGTGCCGATGATGTCCTGGCCTTCAAGTGCGGGAGGAATTGCACGTTCCTGGATGGGGGTGAGCTTGGTGAATTGAGCCGCCGCCAGCGTCCGCTGCAACGCCGCGGACAGGGGCAGTTCGGTAAATGTTGTCATTCGAATTTTTACTTTCTGGTGAGGCTGGTTGCCACGCACCCAGACCTACGTCGGGAACTGGCGCGCCGCTCACATTTGTTTCTTTGGATTTCACGCAAATAAACGGAAGGCAGGAAATGCGGAGATGAATCTGGTCAAACTAGCAACCACCGCGTGACGAGCAAACCGTGAAAAGGTGTTAACAGCATCATACCAGACGTTGACGGAGGCCAACCGCCCAAATGGCCATAGGGTAGTACCTTAGTTGAGGCACTACTGGGCCAATGGCAAATGGAAATGATGCAGGACCGGCCTGAGGTGCCGGCCCGAGGTGCAGAGATTGCAGTTGCTGGGTGCTGCCGGCTCCCACCAGGGTGGGCACCCCAATTCTCGCCGCTATTGCACGCTAAACACCGCCGCCGTCCGCGCCGGCAAGGTCACCACTATCTTCCCGTCAGAAATCTCCGCCGTCTGTCCCCCAAAAATTCCCCGCAGCCCCCGCGCCTTCTCCAGCGGAGTATCGTCAATCGCAATCTCCAGCCGCCGCGACGTCCCCGCGTTGTTATAAATCACCAGCAGCCGTTCCTCCGCGGTCTCCCTCAGAAACGCGTAATACCCATCGTCCCATCCGATGTGCCACTGCTTTCCCCGCCGCAGCGCCGGATGTTCCTTCCTCAGCGCGATCAGCGATTGTACGTACGCGAACACATCCTGCTGCTCCGCCGTCCGTCCCGCCGCCGTAAATGCATTCCGCGCATCCCCGGGAAATCCCCCCGGAAAATCCCGCCGGTTGTCCGGGTCCTCTCCCCCCGGCAGCGCAATCTCGTCTCCCGCATAAATCTGCGGCGTCCCCCGCATCGTCAGCAGCAGCGCAAACGCCGCCTTCAGCTTGCCCGCATCGCTTCCCTTCTCGCTCACAAAGCGCCCGTCGTCGTGATTGCCCAAAAACGTCACCAGCGTCTCCGGATGCGGATAAAACTCGTCATGCCGCAGCACAGTGACGATCTTCTCCATCGACTCGCCCTTGACGATCGTGTCCCGCAACGCGTTGCACAGCGGAAAATCGAACACCGTCGCCAGCCCGGTATCCACGCCATCAAACTGCTTTCGCCCGCCCTCAAAAAATGCCGTGATCGAGGAATCCGGGTCCGCCACCTCACCTACATCGTTCATCCGCGGATACACCTCGCGCAACCGCGCATGCCATCCGCTCCAAAATTCGCGCGACGAATACGGAAATGTATCCAGCCGAAATCCATCCAGCTCCGCCATCTCCGTCCACCACATCGCGTTCTCCGCCAGATACAGTCCCAGTTCGCTATCGTCCGGATTCAAATCCGGCAGTTTCCCCGCAAACCAGCCCTCCAGCATGTTGCGATATTCGCGCGGCGAAGCATGCGGGTCCACGATCCCCAAAAAAGAATAGGACGGCTCCAGATGATGCGCCGGGGATCCATGAAACCACGTCGGCGTCGGCGGATCATCCGCCCACGGATGCTTTGGCCCCGTATGATTCGCCACGTAGTCGATCAGCACCTTCATCCCGAGCCGGTGCGCATCCGCCACCAGCGCCTGATATTCCGCCATCGTTCCCATGTGATCGTCGAGCGCATAAAAATCCACCACATGGTATCCGTGATAATCCGAATCCGTGTTCTTCCACACCGGCGTCAGCCACAGCGTCGTCACGCCCAGTTCGTGCAAGTATCCAAGATGTTCGCGTATCCCACGCAGATCGCCGCCGTGATACGCCTTCGGCACGCTGCGGTCATAAATCCCGTTCGATCCCGCCGGCTTGTCATTCGACGGATCGCCGTCCGCAAACCTGTCCGGCATGATCAGGTAGATCACATCGTCCTGCGAAAAGCCTTCGAAATGTCCCTTCGTCGCGGCCCGCTCCCGCAGCGTCCACGGCGCCGTCGTCGAGCCCGCGTCCGTACTAATCCGCAACTCCGCGTTTCCCGCCCGCGCCTCGCCGCCAATTTTCAGGTGAATAAAAAGGTAGTGTCCGTTCGCCGATGCCTTCGCGCCCACCAGCGCGATGCCCCGCGCCGTGCTCTTCACTCTCGCCCCGCCCAGGTTCTCGCCCGTCACCAGCAGCGTGACCTCCGGCGTGTAATGGGTCCACCAGTTCGGCGGTTCCACCTTCCGCACCACCGGAGCCTGTCCCGACGCCAGCGCCGCCGTCAACCAAACGAGCGTCAGCCCGAGCAAAGTCAGCCCCGCAACACGAGGCAAACGTCGACTCCTCCTGCGCGTGTATGTCATGGGAGTTCCGCGGAACGATGAGATGAGCCGGGAGAGCGGGGAAGCCCGCTCTCCCAGATGTTGCCCGGCCAGTTGCTGCCTAGAACGTGATGCGAACCGACAGCTGGATCTCGCGCTCGCTCTGGTAACGCAGTGACGTCACCTGCCCGAACCCGCCTCCGTCGTTCATGTTCCCGTCCGGCTGGCTGAACTGCGGAGTGTTCGCGATGTTGAAGACTTGGCCCTGGAACTGGCCATGGAAGCGCTCGGTGAAGTTGAAGTTCTTGCTGATTGCCAAGTCCATGGTCTTGAAGCCCGCTCCAGTGAACGGATTCCGCGGCGAATCCCCCGGCGCCACTGGAGTGTTCGAGCCCGGCACCGTCGCCTGCTTCGCGAACGACGACGTCACGAACCACATGTGCGGATTGTTCGTCTGCGACAGCGGTCCCACCACGTTCGGCCGCGTGCTCGGGCTGCTGCAGTAGTCGCACACTACGTCGAACGGAAATCCGCTCGATAGCGTCACGATCGGACTGAACTGCCATCCGCCCAGCAACGCATCCAGCGCCGGGTTCCAGTCGTGCCCGTACGTCTTCCCGCGCCCGAACGGCAAATCATAAATCCCGTTGAACACGAACCGGTTGCGCACATCCATGTTTGAATTCGCGCGCTCCCTGGTTTTCCAGTCAAACGGATCGACCACGTTCCCGCCGTAGCGGAAGTCCGTGTCGAAGCCCGCCTGCGTATTGTCAATGGCGTGCGACCACGTGTACGCCCCGGTAAACTGCAGCCCCTTCGACAGGTGCCGTTCGATCAGAGCATGCAACCCGTTATAGACCGAGCTGCCGCTCGTATCGTTCACCGGCACCGTGCCCAGGCCCGGGAACGGCTGCACTCCTGCCGTCCCGTAAATCGCGCGGTTCACATCGTAGAACGTCGACAGGTGCGCACCCTTGTTGCCCACGTACGCCAGTGTCATCGCCGTCTGCGCGTCGATCTGATGCTGGAATTGCACGTTCCATTCCTGCATCCGCGATGTCGTGTCGCTGGGCAGCCATCCCGTTAGACTCACGCTCTGCGGATGCGTCAGGCTGACCGGCAACTGCGTTTTGTCCGGAAATCCGCTCGCCGTAATCGACCCGATGTTCGGCGTCCCATCCGGATTCATCGTCGCCAGTCCGCCCAGCGTCAGGAATGTCCCGGTTCCGTTCCCGAAGTACCCGCCATTGGTCAGCGCGTTCTGATACGAGTAGTACGCGCTTCCGCCAAACGGCGCGTTTTCCGACATCTGCTTGTCGATGCCCTCGCGCTCGATAAAGTAGAAAATTCCGTAGCCGCCGCGAATCACCGTCTTCTGATCGCCTTTCAGGTCATACGCGAATCCAATGCGCGGTGCAAAGTCGTGCTTCGGGTTCGATAGCGTGCTGTCGGAAATCCCGTTCTGCCCCGCCAGCTCAATCGCTCCCGTCGCTACATTAAAGTTCGCCATCCGGTTGTTGATCTCCGTCGGCCATGTGTACAGGTCGTAGCGCAATCCCAGGTTCAGCGTCAGCCGGTTGTTTACGCGAATATCGTCCTGCCCGTAAAAGCCGTTTTCCCAGCTCCGGGTGTGGAAGTATCCGTTCGACGGCCCCACCTGGTAGTCGTTGATCCAGCCCGCGATCAAGTCCGCCTGCTCCCAGCCCGTCGACCACGGCTGCCCTTCGTTCGCCTGGAAGTAGCCCTTGCCCGCGATCGGGTTGAAAAAGGTTACCTGCCGCCAGATGATGTTCGCTCCAAACTTAAAGTTGTGCCGTCCTTTCACCCACGACACGTTGTCTGAAATCTGGTACGTATCTTCCGGAACAAAATAATCGCCGTAGTCTCCCGTATAAGAAAGCTGGCTGCCGTTGTTTCCGATCAACGCTCCGCCGCCGAGCAGCGGCCCGGTATTCGCATTCGGAATCCCCAAATTCGCCGAAAGCGGAACGCTCCCGAACGGCGGCTGGTATCCCAGGAACGACCGCACATACCCGATGCGGAATTCGTTCACTATGCTGCTTCCGATCGTGTGCGTCTCGCCCAGCACAATGCTGCGCGGATGCTGGAACTGGAATCCCGATCCATATCCCGCCGGCAGTGTTGGCAACTGCGAAGTCGTCGTGTCTGTATCCTGCCCATAGCTGTAGCGCGCGAATATCTGGTCCTTCTGGCTCAGGATGTAATCCAGCCGCACGTTGAAGTCATTAAACTTCTGCAACTGCACGCGCCCCGGCTGATAGTTGTTCTCCAGGCAGACTCCGTCTCCGCCCGCTGCGCTCGCCGCCAGCGTGCATCGCGAATCGCTGCCGCTGATCGTCGGCGTCGGAAACGCCTGCAAATACGCCGCGCCCGCCGGCACCAGATTCGTAAACACATTTCCCGGCACCGGTACGCCCCCTCCGCCCGGATAGAACAGTTGCTGCGGCGACGGAGTGAACAGCAACTCCGAGAAGTTCCCCGTCCGCTCCAGCGCCGACGGCACCGTGATCGGCCCATCCAGCAGCGGATACGACTGCCTCAATCCCTGGTAGTCGCCATAGATAAACAGCTTGTTCTTGAAGATTGGTCCGCCCCCCGCAAATCCAAATTGGTTGCGGTGAAACGGCAGTGCCGGGGCTCCCGAAAAATAATTCGGATTCGCATCCGCCGCGTTATTTCGAATCTGCCAGAACACATCCCCGTGAAAGTCGTTCGTTCCCGACTTATACGTCGCGTTCACGACCGCTCCGCCCGCTCGCCCATACTCTGCCGGCGCAACGTTCGTGTCCACGCGGAATTCCTGAATCGCGTCCGGATCCACGAAAAACACAATCGTGTTCACCAGCGACTCGTTGTTATCGATGCCGTCAAACAGATAATTGTTCGCCTGCAAGCGCACGCCGTTCGCCGAAATCGCTCCGCCGCCGCTCTCCGCGTACCGGAACGTCTCCGCCTGGTTTCCCTGTCCGGACTGCGTGTTGCCCGGCTGTCCGCGCGTCACGCCCGGTTCCAGCGCGGCCTCTTGCAAAAAGTCACGGCCATTCAACGGCAGGTCCGTCAATTGCCGTCCCACCACCACGTCGCCCACTCCGGACGACGCCGTATCGATGATCGGTGTGGCCGCCGTCACCTCCACCGTCTGTGTCGTCGACCCGAGTTGCAGCGTGATCGCCAGGTTCAGCGTCTGCGCCGTCTGCAACACTACGTCCTGCACGGCCTTCGCAAAATTCGCCATTTCCACCTGCACCCGGTACGCTCCCGGGTCCAGCGACGGCACAGTAAACAGTCCTTCCCCGTTCGTCTTGACCGTGATCGTCCGCCCCGTCGCCGGGTTCGTAACGGTCACTGCGGCATCTTGGATCACCGCGCCCTGCGAGTCGCTTACCGTTCCTAAAATCGTACCCGCGCTCGATTGTCCATACGCCATGCCTGCCAGGCACGCCATCACCATCACGACCGCGAATAACTTGTGACTCATGTTTCCTCCAATTCGAGACATAACAAAATAGATCGCTGTAAACGGCGCGGCATCTATCTGATAGACAGTTCTGTACCTCGCCTCCATTCAAGCAATATGGAGAGCCCGCTTTTACAGAAACAGGATAACCGTGCAGTTTTAAGGCAAAAAAACTCGATTGGTAGGTTTCACTAGGTCTTGCTAAGGTTACAGAGGTAAAATAGTTTCGTTGCAACAGTCTGCGTAGGATTGTTACTTCCCTGTTCGATGGCTGTCACACGCACTTTCGCGCTTGGCTCGGAAGAATTCTTCCAACAAATAGATCACATTACCAAAAGCCATATTCTCCGCGGCTCGGAATCTCTCTGCCGCCTCCTTCAATACCTCGCCAAGCAATCGCTCCTTCACCCCGACGCTCCCCTCAAGGAGTATCAAATTGCCACCGAAGTTTACGGCCGCCGCTCCGACTTCGATCCCCACTCCGATTCCACCATTCGCGTTCAGGCCGGCCGTCTTCGCATCAAGCTCGCCGAGTATTACGCCACCGAGGGCGCAAACGACTCCATCCTCGTCAAGCTCCCCAAAGGCAGCTACCACCTCGTGTTTGAGGCGCGCCACGCCCAACTCGAGCCGCACCCGTCTCTCCCCGTCGCCGATTCACCCGCCGAGCCCGCGCACACCGCTCCCCGCTGGCCCTTCGCCGTCCTCGTCCTGCTCGTTTGTCTCATCGTCTCTCTGTCCGCGCTCGGCGCTCTGCTCTGGACCCGCAAGCAATCCGACGCTTCGCCTTCATCCCCCGCCACGCGCCCCGCCTCCGGTCCGCTCGCCGATTTCTGGAAGCCCTTCACCTCCGGCTCCGAAGAGCCGTGGGTCATCTTCAGCAATGCCGCTTTCACCGGACGCCCCGAAACCGGCATGCGCTACTACAACTCCCGCGAAGATTCCAAAACCGCCGTCTACGATCACTACACCGGAGTCGGCGAAGTCCTCGCCGTTCACGCCCTCGACGAAGCCTTCAGCTCCCTCAGCCACAGAATTCGCGTCAAGCGCGGCAGCCTCTTCACCCTCGACGACGCCAGCGATTCCAACCTCATCTTCGTGGGCTCCCCTTCGGAGAACCTCTCTCTCCTCGATATCCCCGGCACCAGCGAATTCGTCTTCGAGCGCGTAGCCTCCGGTCCCCGCCGCGGCGATCTTTCCATCGTCAACCGTCATCCCCGGCCCGGCGAAGCCGCCCGCTATCTCGCCAGTCCCTCCGACGTGCCCCTCACCGAAGACTACGCTCTCATCGCCTGGGTCCCCGGCGTCAGTCCGCAGCGCCTCATCATGATCCTCGCCGGCACCACCACCTTCGGCACCCAGGGCGCCGTAGAATTCGTCTGCCGCCCTGACTCCGTCCGCAAACTAATGCAAACCGTCTCCACTCAAAAACCCGGAATGTCCCCCTTCGAAGCCCTGGTCCGCATAAAAATTGCGAGAGGCGTCCCCATAGACGAAGAACTAGTAGCCCTCCGCCCCCGCTAGAAAGAAACAAACGAGGAGCAGTCGGCCCCGCTGGGAATGTGTAAGGAATCTCACGCGAAATGAAGTTCAAGGGATTGAAACTGAGAGCTGACAGCTGAGAGCTGACAGCTACCTACGTCTTCGCCACCACCGCGCCCCGCGGCAGCACCCCGCTCCGCTGCCGCACGTCGTACAAGTCCTCCACCCGTTGCGTCAACACCGCCGCCAAAATAAAAAATATTCCGCCCGCCACCACCGCCGCCAGCCGATTGTTATTCAGGAGATGCGCCATCACCCACCCAAACACCAGCGACGCCGTAATCTCCGGAATCACAATAAAGAAATTGAAGATTCCCATGTACACGCCCGTCTTCCCGCTCGGCAACGATCCCGCCAGAATTGCATACGGCATCGAGAGAGTGCTGGCCCAGGCAATCCCCACACCCACCATCGAAATCAGCAGCACATATTTGTCATGTACCACTCCCACCGAAAGCAATCCCAATCCCCCGCACAGCAGGCAAAAACTGTGCGTAACCTTGCGCCCAAACTGCCGCGCCAAAAACGGCAGCACAAACGAAAATCCAAAGCACACCAGCGAGTACATCCCAAAACAAATTCCCGCCCACTCCACGCCCGCCGTGTACAGCGGCGACACCGTATCCGGCGCCCCAAACACATTCCGCGCCACCGCCACCGGAAAATACAGCCACATGCAAAACAATCCCATCCACGTACAAATCTGCACCCACGCCAGTTGCCGCATGGTGCGCGGCATCTCACGGATCGACTTCAATATCTCCCGTGCCCCCGCTCCCAGCCCGTGCGCGGCCGCCTTCTGCTTCTCAAACTCCGCAAAATTATCCGGCGGATATTCCTTCGTCGTAAACACCGTCCACAACACCGCTCCCAAAAACGCCGCCGCCCCAATGTAAAACGACAGCCGCACCGTAAATGGAATCCCTCCTGCGCTCGCCGTTCCGCCCACGTGAAAAACATTCGTCAGCAAATACGGCAGCGCCGACGCCACCACCGCTCCCAGCCCAATAAACAGGCTCTGCATGGCAAAGCCGCGCGTCCGCTGAAATTCCGGCAGCAAATCCGCCACAAACGCCCGAAACGGCTCCATGCTGATGTTGATGCTCGCATCCAGCACCCACAGCAGCCCCGCCGCCATCCACAGCGCGCCGCAGCGCGGCATCAAAATCAGCGCCGCCGAACTCAAGATCGCCCCCGTCAAAAAATAAGGACGCCGCCGTCCCAGCCGTCCCCAAGTCCGGTCGCTGGCATGTCCAATAATCGGCTGCACAATCAATCCCGTCAGCGGCGCCGCCAGCCACAGCATCGGGATCTGATCCGCCCGCGCTCCCAAATACTCATAGATGGCGCTCATATTCGCCATCTGCAATCCCCACCCAAACTGAATCCCCAAAAACCCAAAGCTCATGTTCCAGATCTGCCAGAACGTGCGTGGTGGTTTATCCATGAATTTCTAACCTCAGACCTCGTACCTCCGACCTCTCACCTCTCATACAGTCCCGCAAACAACCGCAGCCGCGCACTCAGTTCCTTTCCGAGCGCCCCCGCCTTGTATCGCCACTTCCAGTTCCCGCTCACCCGCCCCGGCAAATTCAGCCGCGCCTCCGAGCCCAGCCCCAGCACATCCTGCAACGGCACAATCGCAACATCCGCCACCGACTGCATCACCGCCCGGATCATCACCCAGTTGATCTCCGCATCGTCGCGAAAATTTAAATACGCCCGCGCGAACTCATGCTCCTTGCGCACATCCTCCAGACTCCGCGTCGAATCCGCGCCCACCGAACTATTCCACCATCCTACCGTCGTATCGTTATCGTGCCCGCCCGTATACGCCACCAGATCGCGGCTGTAATTATGCGGACGAAACGACGGCCCCTGCGGATCGGTTCCAAACGCAAACTGCAAAAGGCTCATCCCCGGCAGCCCAAACTGCTGCCGCAATTTCTCCACTGGAGGAGTAATCACCCCCAGGTTCTCCGCCACAATCGGCAACCCGCCAAACGCATTCTGCAAGGCCGACAAAAAATCTTCCCCCGGCCCCTTGCGCCAGCACCCATGGATCGCCGTCGTCTCTCCGCCCGGAACTTCCCAGTACGCCTCAAATCCGCGGAAGTGATCCAGTCGCACCATGTCAAACAGCGCCAGCGACGCCCGAAACCGCTCGATCCACCACTTATACCCGCGTTCCGCCAGCGCCTCCCACCGGTAAATCGGATTCCCCCAAAGCTGTCCCGTCGCGCTGAAATAATCCGGCGGCACTCCCGATACCACCGTCGGCGCGCCTTTCTCATCCAGAAAAAACAAATCCGGATGCGCCCACACATCCGCGCTGTCGTGCGCCACATAAATCGGAATATCGCCCATGAAGCGAATCCCGCGATCCTTGCAGTAATCCCTCAGCCGCTGCCACTGGTCAAAAAATTCAAACTGCCAATACTTATAAGCCGCAATCTCCGGCGCCATTTTCTTCCGCCACTCGCCGAGCGCCTTCGCCTCCCGGCCCCGCAGTTCCGCTTCCCACGTCGTCCACATCGCGCCCGCATGCGCATCCTTCGCCGCCATAAACAAGGCATAGTCGTCCAGCCACGCGCCGGCCCCCTCCGCAAAGCGCTCGAACGCCGCCCGCTCCGCGCCCGACGCATCGCTGAAAAAAACTTCCGCGGCCCGCCGCAGCAAAGGCATTTTGTATTGAATGACGGCTCCGTAATCCACCGACTCTTCCGGAAACGCAGGGACCTTCGCAAGATCCGAAGCCTGCAACAGTCCCCGCTCCGCCAGCCGCTCCAGGCTGATGAGCAAAGGATTTCCCGCAAACGCCGAAAAACACTGATAAGGAGAATCGCCATACCCGGTAGGATTCAGCGGCAAAACCTGCCACAACTTCTGTCCCGCATCCGCCAGAAAATCCGCAAACTCAAACGCGCAAGGCCCCAGGTCGCCTACGCCAAACCGCCCCGGCAACGAAGTGATATGAAGAAGAATGCCGCTACAACGAGGGAATTTCACTCGGCTACCATACGCAGGTCGGACCCACGGAAGCAAGCCTCCCCGCCAGAATTTCTCAAAACCTGCATAAATAATCTCTAAGAACTCAGTCCGGAAGGATGTTGTTCCTGATTCTGCAGCAGGCAGCTCGTGATTTTGCAGCAGGTATCTTTTGATTTTGGGTGGCGCAGCGCTTCAGCGCTGCGATAATTGCATGTTTCGAAATGCGGCTTCAGCCGCTGCGGTAATAACTCTCGCTCCGGACGACTTCATCCGCAGACTAAACAACGCCACATGACCGCCCCCAACCCCATCCCGTCCCTCCGCGCCAACGTCTCCCGCGACGATGCCCTCCAACATTTCACCACCGGCGCGAGCGCACTCGCCGCGAGAATAATCCAAGGCCCCGCCCGATCCATCGCCCCGCTCTACGTCCCGTATCGCCTCTTCACCGTCACCATCCTCAATCGCGGCCGGCAGCAAATCCACCTCTATGCCCTCGACCAAGTCGAAGGCACCCTCGACCTCTTCCAATTCCCCACCCCGCCCACTCCCGAACCAATCACCACCCGCAACTTTCTCCCCCCGCAACTTCCGCCCGACCGTTCCCGCGACTTACTAATCCACAAAGTCCGCCGCCTCGTTTTCTCGCGCGGCTTCATGCGCCTAAGTAATCTCCAACTCGACGCAACCCACCTCGCCGACTTCTACATTCCTTACTGGCTCTGCTTCCGCGGCTCCGGCCCCACCGCCAAACTCCAAATCCTCGACGCCGTCCGCCGCCGCCCCGAAGGCGCAAAGCTCCGCCACATGGTCGAAGCCTGGCTCCGCTCACAACCCGAAACTCCAGTCTCATAGCTGATAACTCTAAGCTCAAACCTGGTTCAAGCTCGCAGCTCGCAGCTCGAAGCTCAAGGCCCTCAAACTGAAAAATGAATTTGTAAAGCGCCCCGCCCTGGGACAGCTCCCCATGCTCACCGAAAATAAATCCACAGCCCCACCACCGTCGCAATCAAGCACAAACTGAACGCCACATTCATCGCCCGCTCCCCGCTCGTCTCCCGCGCCGGCTTGCGCGCTGCGCCCGCCACTAAAATCACATCCATCTTCTCGTCCACCGTCGCAAACGTCAGCCCCGCCAGCTTCCGCCGCTCCGGAGCCGCCGTCGCCAAACTCACTCCCACCAGCACCAGCGAGCAAATCACAAACATAAAAATCGCGTAGTGCAAAAAATTCATTTTCACCAGCGTCAGCATCACCCCGCTGAACCCCATCCCCTGCGCCGCCAGAATTTCCGCCACAAACCGCACCGCGCCCAGCACAAACCCCGTCAGCAGCGAAGAGAGCGCCCCCGTCCCATTCAGCCGCGGCCACAAAATTCCCAGCACAAAGCACGCCGTAATCGGCGGGCTGATGTATGCCTGCACGCTTTGCAAATAAATATAAAGTTGGTTGCTGATCAAATGAATAAACGGAACCCAGGCCAGCCCCAGCACCACCATCGCGCCCGTTGCCAGCCGTCCAAACAGCACCAGCTTTTTTTCGTCCGCATCCGGCCGCAGTTTTTTGTAAAAATCCAGCGTCACCAGCGTCGACGCCGAATTAAACACCGATGCCATGCCTCCCATCAGCGCCGCCAGCAGCGCGGCAATCATCAGCCCTACCAGTCCCGTCGGCAGCAAATTAATAATCAGCGTCGGAAACGCAATGTCCCCGTTCGTTACCTGTCCCGCCGCGTCCACCTTGAACAAGTCGCGATACAGCGCGAACGCAATCAGCCCCGGAATCACCAGTAAAAACACCGGCAGAATTTTCAGGAAGCCCGCAAATATCGTCCCCGCCTTCGCATGCCCTTCATCGCGAGCCGAGAGCACGCGCTGCACAATCACCTGGTCCGTGCACCAGTACCAGATCCCCAGAATCGGCGCCCCAAAAAATATTCCCGTCCACGGAAAATCCGGATCGCTCACCGGCTTGATCATGTGAAAGTACGCGTCCGGCACCGCCGCTCGCAGCCCAGCAAATCCGCCCACGCGATGCAACCCAATCAAGGTCAGTGCGATCGCGCCCGTCAGCAGCACCATCGTCTGCACCACTTCGGTGTAAATCACCGCCGAGAGTCCGCCCGCAATCGTGTAAATCCCCGTCGCAATCACCAGTATGATTGCCGCCTGCATCGGGCTCCAGCCCACCACACGCTCCAGCACAATCGCCGCCGCCCACAAGTGCACCGAAATTTTTGTCAGGATGTACGCGATGATCGAGATGCTCGCCAAGTACACCGCGCAATGCCGGTTAAACCGCCGTTCCAGAAATTCCGGCATCGTGAACACATTCGACCGCAAATAAAACGGCACAAAGACCCAGCCCAGAATCAGCAGGATCAAACAAGCCAGCCACTCGAAATGCCCCACCGCCAGCCCCGATCCCGCCCCCGATCCCGCCAGCCCGATAAAGTGTTCCGTCGAAATATTCGACACGAACAGCGACGCGCCAATCGCGAACCACCCAATATCCCGGCTTGCCAAAAAGTAGTCGGTGGAAGTCCGCTCTTTTCGCGCAAAATAAAATCCGATCCCAAACACGATCAGAAAATAAATCCCGATAATGACTAGGTCGATAGTCGCGAGCGTGCGGTGAGTTATGGTGGCAAGATGATTCATTCGTTCTGTCCGTTCGTTCGGGACATTCTACGCGCTCACATCACGGATTCACTTCCGCAATCATCTCCCCAAAAGGCTCAAGCTCCACATCCCCGCCCTTAGCCACTGCCCCCGACGCCACCAACGCCCGCAACCCACCTACCTTAAACCTCGCCTCCCGCCGCTCTCCCGACATATTCAGCGCCACCAGCACTGCCTTCCCCTTATAACTCCGCAAATAAGCCATCACATTTGCGTCGTCTTCATTCAGAGCCGTATAACTCCCCTCCATCAGCGCTTCATTCGTATGCCGCAGCGCCAGCACCTTCTTATACAAACTCAGCACCGAATCCGGATTCTTCTCCTCCGCCGCCACATTATGCGTCTTATAACTCGCCGGCACCGGCAGCCACGGCGCCTTCTCGCTGAACCCCGCATTGGCCGCGCCATTCCACTGCATCGGAGTCCGCTCTCCATCTCGTCCCTTCTCCGCTGGCCAACCCGTTCTCCCAATCGGGTCCTTCACATCCTCGCGCCGCGTAGGGTCGTTATTCTCCATCCCAATCTCTTCCCCGTAATACATAATCGGGGTTCCCCGCAGCGTCAAATAAAACGCGGCCATCAATTTCGCGATCGCATCATTATTCTTCCCGTTCCCATACCTGTTATACGACCGCACAAGATCGTGATTGCCGATCACAAACACGGGCCATCCCCGCGCCGAATTCACCGCCGCCACCTGCCTCCGAAACTCCGCCGCCGACAGCTTGTTCACCGTCGTGAACATAAAGTCCATCGGCATCTGCAACTCGTCGCCGCCATTCCCGTAATACTTATCCAGCTGCGCAATATTCGACGTCCACGTCTCCCCAATCAGCACCGCTCCCGCTTCATCCGCCACCTTCCGCAGCTTCTTCAACTCCGTATGTACCTCCGGAAGATTCGTGTTGTACACATTCTCCGTGTTCGGATCGCCCTGCTTGTTCACCCCCGGCAGCACCGGATCATCCCGCAACTCCGGATCTTCAAACAAAGTGTCCACCGCATCCAGCCGGAATCCCGCCACCCCGCGCTTGTACCACCACCGCGTCGTATCCAGCATTGCCTTCTCCACCGCCGGATTCCGCCAGTTCAAGTCCGGTTGCGCCGCGTAAAAAAAATGGTAGTAATACTGATCTGTCGTCGCGTCATACTTCCACGCCGGGCCGCCAAAAAGTGAAATCCAGTTATTCGGCGGCTTCCCCGGCCCCTTGCCGTCCCGCCAGATATACCAGTCCCGATGCGCCGCCGTCCGCGACGACTTCGAATCCAAGAACCACGCATGCTGGTCCGACGTATGGTTCGGCACAAAATCCATAATGATGCGGATCCCGCGCTCCCGTCCCGCCTTCACCATCCGGTCAAAATCCCCCAGCGTCCCATACATCGGATCGATATTCTCGTAGTCCGAAACGTCATACCCAAAATCCACCTGCGGCGACGGATAACATGGCGTGATCCAGATCGCGTCCACTCCCAGCTCGCGCAGGTAATCCATCTTCGAAGTGATCCCGTTCAAATCCCCCACGCCATCCCCATTGCTGTCGGCAAAGCTTCGCGGATAGATTTCATAAAACACCGCATGCTGCCACCATGCATGCCCCTCCGCATCGGCCCCCTTCGCCTGAGCGCCCGCAACGCCGCTCCCCAGCAGCGCCATCACCACCGCAACCATCACCCAAAATCGCCCAGACATTTCTTCTCCTCACCCAGACTGCCAATCCGTCCTCGCAGTTTGGCATTCTACTCGTTTGTCCTCCCCCACCGCGCGACCGGTGAAAAAGGTTTTGACTTCCCCCGTGTACCCCGTGGTGAATCAGGTTTTGACTTCCCCCGCGCCCTCTTCAGCGCCCCGAAAACCGCGCCAGTCCCCCATCCGACCCCTCCAAACAATTCCCCCTAGTCGACGGCACTACTTCTGAGTAGAATGATCCAATTGGCTTCTTCCCGGCGTCCATCGTTTTCGCCGCGAAAGTTACAACTTAAGATAGTTGTTTCGCATCCGATGAACTCGCCCGTAGTGGGGGGCGCGAGGACGGATCCGAATCCAGATTAGAAAGTCAAACATTTCGAGGCGCGGGGTTTCTTGCCCGCTCGCTCCAGGGGGTTCTAACGCGGACATTCGATCTCGCTCATCTCGCGAACATCGCCGGTCCGCCTCACTATGAAGCGTGCTTCCCCCATCCTGTTTTTCGCGGTTCTCCTCTTCGCCGCCGCGCTGCTTCTACACGCGGCGCACTCCCGTGTCCTCGTCCAGGCCCAGCCTTCCCGTTTCCTTCCCAAAATCGTCGCCGCATCCCGCCCCGCTGCCGCCGAGTCCAATCCCCTCATCAAATTCGCCAAGGTCGTCACCTATCCCACCACCGGATACTACTCAGTCTCCGTTGCCGTCCGCGACCTCAACGGCGACGGCTTCCCCGATCTCGTCGTCGCCAATGCCTGCCAGAGCGGCACTGGTAGCAATTGCAATACCGGCGCCTCCCTCAGCGTTCTACTCGCCAACGGCGATGGCTCCTTTCAACCCGCCGTTACCTATGCCTCCGGCGGCATTGCCGGCTCCGCCCTCGCTCTCGCCGATCTCAACGGCGACGGTTCTCCCGACATCGTCATGGCCAGCCAGTGCCTCAGTCCCACCGACTGCGGCAACGGCGTCATCGCCGTGTTCCTGAATAATGGTGACGGCTCTTTTCAGCCCCCCGTCGTCTACGTCGTTGGCAATGGCGCCGATGGCATTGCCATCGCCGACCTCAATGGCGACGGCAATCCCGATCTCGCCGTCGCCGACGAGTGCCAAAGTCCCACCGAGTGCAACACCGGCGCCGTCAGCATCCTTCTCGGCAACGGCGACGGCTCTTTCCAGGCCCCGGTCAATTACAGCTCGGGCGCCGACAACACCTCCGCCGTCGCCATCGCTGACCTGACCGGCAACGGCATCCCCGACCTCGTCCTCACTAATCAGTGCCAGAACAAAAAGAGCTGCGACCTCGGCGCCTTCAGCGTCCTTCGCGGCAATGGCGACGGCACCTTTCGACCCGCCAAGGTCTTCAGCTCCGGCGCCTATTCCGCGGTCTCGCTCGCCCTCGCCGATCTTAATGGCGACGGCAGTCCCGATCTCGTCATTGCCAACTTCTGCGCCCGCAGTGGACACTGCGGCGACGGCGTCCTCACCGTTTTCCTCTCCGAAGGCAATGGGTTTTTCGGCGCCCCCGTCTCCTACGATTCCGGCGGCTATGCCGCCACTTCCGTCACCGTCGCCGATGTCAATGGCGATGGCGTCCTCGACCTTATCGCCGGCAACGGCTGCCGCAAGCCCGGCGATTGCAGCTCCGGCAACGTTGCCGTCCTCCTCGGCCACGGCGACGGCACCTTCCGCGCCCCCGTCAGTTTCAATTCCGGCGGCGATGATGTCACCTCCGTCGCCATCGGCGATCTCAATCTCGACGGCCGCCCCGATCTCGTTGCCACCAACAATTGCGCCAGTGCCGCCAGTTGCAGCGGCGAGGTTGCCGCTTTCCTCAATGTCACTTCCGACAAAACCACTTTAACCATCTCCTCCTCCCCCAATCCCTCCACCGTCGGCCAGTCCGTCACCCTCACAGCGGTCGTTACCTCATCTCCGCCCATCCCCGACGGCGAAAATGTGATGTTCTATCAGGGCGGCAATTTCCTCGGCTCCGCCTCCACCAGCAATGGTTCCGCCACCTTTACCACCACCTTCTCCGCCCCCCAGACCTACATAATGAAGGTCGCCTATCCCGGAGACCCATTCCACAAATCCGCCTCCAAAACCATGCAGCAAGTAGTCAACCCCTAGCTCCGCGTTTCCCGTCGTGAAAAGATTTTGCTTTTTGCTTTTAATTTTGAACTTAACTTCTGACCTCTAAGCTCTGACCTCAAACTTCTGCCTTCTGACTTCTGACTTCTAACTTCTGACTTCCCCGTCCCCCGTGCTAAACTTAACGTTCTTCTCCCCCTGAGGCTCCAATGCAATTTTCCCAATCAAGCTGGCAGCTCCGGCTCGGCATTGCCCTGCTCTCGCCGCTGCTCCTCGTCTCCGCCCTGCACGCCCAATCCTCCGTCGATCAACCTCAATCCCACGCCGACGCCGCCATGTCCCCGGCCCCGGCCTCCAACCCTTCCCTCCACCTCGGCCCCGGCGACCTCGTCGAAATCAGCGTCTACTCCGTCCCCGAGCTCAACACCAAAGCCCGCGTCTCCTCCAAGGGAGACCTTTTCTTCCCCCTCATCGGCTACACTCACGTCGCCGGCCTCTCCACCGAAGAAGCGCAGGAACTAGTCGAAAAGCGCCTGGCCGAGTACCTCAAGAATCCTCAGGTCTCGCTCTTCGTCTCCGAATACACCTCCCAGGGTGCCAGCGTTCTCGGCGAGGTCAATAAGCCCGGCGTCTATCCCGTCCTCGGCGAGCAGCGCCTCTTCGATCTCATCTCCGCCGCCGGCGGCGCCACCGAAAAATCCGGCCACAGCATCACCATCACCCGCCGCAGCTCCCCCGATCAGCCCATCGTCGTCCCCATCAGCCGCAACCTCACCGACAAACCCGAAAACAACGTCCCCGTCTTTCCCGGCGACACCATCATCGTCCACAAAGCTGACATCGTGTACGTCGTCGGCGACGTCACTCATCCCAGCGCCCTGCTCATGGACACCGGCACCCTCACCGTCCTCAAAGCCCTCGCCCTCGCCGGAGGCACGACCCGCACCGCCAAACTCGGCGGCGTAAAAATTCTCCGCAAAGGCGCGAGCGGCGAGATGACCGAAACTCCTATCGAGCTCAAGAAAATTCTCAGCGCCAAAGCTCCCGACCCGGTTCTAGTCGCCGACGACATTCTGGTCATCCCCTCCAGCTTCGGCAAGACCTTAGCCGGCCGCTCGCTGGAAGCCGCTATGCAAAGCGCCACCTTATTAAGCGTGATGGCCGTGCCATAAAGATTTGTCTGAATGAATGTTTTTTAGCGCCGCAATTCCATATCAAAGGAACCCTATGTCCCGGACCTCAACCGCCCTGCTCTTCTTACTCCTCGTCCCCGCCACCCTCCTCGCCTCCACCGAAACCGTCCTCTACAGCTTTCCCGGCGGCGGCGACGGCGCCAATCCCTACTCCAACCTCATCGCCGACTCCGCCGGAAATCTCTACGGCACCACCGGTGGCGGCGGCTACAGCAACAGTTGCAATCTCGGCTCCGGTTGCGGCATCGTCTTCGAACTCAGCCTCCAGTCCGGCGTCTGGACCGAGACCGTTCTCTACAGCTTCCAGGGCACCTCCGGCAACGACGGCGCGGGCCCGCAAGCCGGCCTCGTCTTCGACAAATCCGGCGCCCTCTACGGCACCACCTCCAGCGGCGGCACCAACGGCTACGGCACCGCCTTCAAGCTCACTCCTCCCGCCCAGCAAGGCGACCCCTGGACCGAATCCGTCCTCTATAACTTTCAGGGCGGAGCCGACGGCAGCTTCCCCGGCGCCAGCCTCATCTTCGACGGCACCTCCCTCGTCGGCACCACCGCTTTCGGTGGCTCCTCCAATTTCGGCACCGTTTTCGAACTCACGCCTCCCAAGAAAAAAGGTACCGTCTGGTCCGAATCCATCCTCTACAACTTCACCGGCCGCTCCGATGGCGGCAAGCCCTACGGCAGCCTCGTCCTCAAAACCAAAACTCTCTACGGCACCTGCCTCGATGGCGGTCCCTCCGGCCAGGGCGCCGTCTTCTCACTCACGCCGCCTGCCGTCAAAGGCAATCCCTGGAATTATGCCGTCCTCTATGGCTTCACCGGGGGCGCCGATGGCGGCAAGCCCTACGCCAACGTCACGCTCGGCAAAACCGGAATCCTCTACGGCACTACCGGCTTTGGCGGAGCCGCCGGCTACGGCGTCGTTTTTGAATTGATCCTCGCCAAGAGCGGCACGTGGAGCGAACAGGTTCTCTACAGCTTTACCGGAGCCGCCGACGGCTCCTATCCCCGCTACGGCGTTATCGCCGACTCCAAGGGCAATCTCTACGGCACCACCGGCGTAGGCGCCGACAATTCCGGCGTAGTCTACGAACTGAAATCCTCCAAATCCCTTCCCTGGCCCCAATCCGTCCTCTGGTCCTTCACCGGAGGCGACGATGGCGGAGATCTCACCGCCGGCCTGCTACTCGATGCCGGCGTCTTCTACGGCACCACCAGCGCCGGCGGCGACTACACCAAAGGCACGGTTTTCTCCATCACCCCGTAGCGAAATGTACGTAATGTAATGTACGTGCAACGAGCAATGTACGATTCGTTAAGCACAAATTAGAATGCACAAATAGATACGTGTCAATAATTAGGCACAAAAAGTAATGTATCAGTACAAATGTACCAGATGATACGTACTTATATAGATGTACACATCCGGGCGCCCAAATATAAAAATATGGCCACATAAACTTCACGCTAGACGGGCAGGCGAGACGGGGCTATAGTTGGGCGTTCTCGAAGCCAACAAAGAGAAAGCCGGACCAATTTCTAAGGAGATTTTTCATGGGAGTTACGAAGATCTCACGTGTTATCGTCGCATTGACTTTTCTTTTTGCCCTGCTTGCTGTGGCGCTGCCTGCGCTCGCACAAACCGAGACGGTGCTCTACAGCTTCGGGAGTCAGTCCGGAGATGGCGCCAATCCCTACGCGGGGGTGATATGGGACGCGGAGGGCAACCTCTACGGTACCACGGTCAACGGCGGCGCGAACGGCGGCGCGAACGGCTACGGCTCGGTGTTCAAGCTGACTCCTTCCGGAACGGAAACCGTGCTCCATAGTTTCGCTTCCAACGGCACCGACGGGGTCTATCCCTACGCGGGGCTGTTTATGGACACGGAGGGCAACCTCTACGGCACCACGTATCAGGGCGGCGCGAATGGCTACGGCACGGTGATCAAGCTGACTCCTTCCGGAACGGAAACCGTGCTCCATAGTTTCTCTGCCAACGGCTTCGACGGGGTCTACCCCTACGGGGGGCTGGTCATGGACACGAAGGGCAATCTCTACGGCACCACTGAGGGTGGAGGCGCGTACGGCGTCGGCACAGTGTTTAAGCTCACTCCCTCGGGAACCGAAACCGTGCTTCATAGTTTCGCTCCCAGTGGCACCGACGGGTTCTCCCTGTTCGCCGGGCTGATCATGGGCAAGAAGCACAACCTCTACGGCACCACCTACGCGGGCGGCAAGAACGGCTACGGCACGGTGTTCAAGATGACTTCCTCCGGGGCCGAAACCGTGCTCTACAACTTCTGCCCCCGACCGGGCTGTGCGGACGGCGAGTTCCCTTACGCGGGTCTGGTGACGGACAGGAAGGGAAACCTCTATGGCACTACGCTCTATGGCGGTGCGAACAACTACGGCACGGTGTTTGAAGTGAGCGCAACGGGAACGCACACCGTGCTCTACAACTTCACTGGCAGTTCCACGGACGGCTACGATCCTTTTGCAGGATTGGTCGTGGACAAGAATGGCAACCTCTACGGCGCCTCAGCTTATGCGTCGGGCAATAGCTACGGAGTGGTGTTTGAGCTTTCACCGGGTAAGAAGGGAGCGCCCTGGACCTTCAAATCCCTCCATGCCTTCGAGACAGGTTCCGGAGACGGGCTCGCTCCCTTTGGAACCTTGATCCTCGACACAGAAGGCAACCTGTATGGCACCACAGTCGATGGCGGCGCCAACACCATTGGCACAGTGTTCAAGGTGACTCCGTAGTGGCTTCCGAAGATGTTCTCGGGTGAGAAGATGCCGGAATGCTCCGGCCTCTTCTGCCAGCGTCTCATCCAGGCGGGCTTCAGCCCCTGAGGGCTTGGCGTCCGTTCCTGCAAAAGTATTTGTCAGAAGAGTTCGACGCCACTGAGCGCAACGCGGGATTTACACGATAAACAGGTGCCCTCCTGAGAGTGTGTGATTTTTCAGTTGTCCTCCTGAGTGCAGCGGGGTAAGCGAAGCGCGCCCCGCGAGTCGAAGGACCCCTACCTCTCCCAACCGCCCAGCGCCAGCCACATAACCTTACTCAACCACGAGCCTGAGAGCCTGAGAGCTTGGAGCTAAAAGCGAACAGCGAACGCCGAACCGCCGCCCTCTGCTAAACTATCTCCATTCCCGTGGGGGAAAAATGCTCAAACGCCTGTTCCCAATCCTGCTCCTTGCCCTGACCATCCCCGCCCTCGCCAAAGACGCTCCCTCCGACCCGCGCCTCAAAAACGCCTTCCGCCGCCCCGAACAAAACGGCTGGACCTTCGTCCACCTCCAGGGCTCTCCCTCCGAAATCGGCTTCCAGCACGGCTTTCTCCTCGCCCCCGAAATCGCCGACACCCTCAAAGTTATCCAGGTCGAGCAGGCCCATGACCAGAAAAAGGACTGGCAATTTTTCCGCGACGCCGCCCGCAACATGATGTGGCCCCACATCGAGGCCGAGTATCGTGAAGAGCTGCAAGGCATCGCCGACGGCGCCAACGCGCAAGGCCTCAAAATCGATCTCTGGGACGTCGTCGCCATGAACGCCGCCCTCGAGTGGGAATACTACGTCAAGCAATACAATAAGGAGCACGGCATCCAGTCCGCCGCCTCCCTCGTTGCCCCCGAGCACTGTTCCGCCTTCGTCGCCACCGGCAGCTACACCAAGGACGGCAAGATCGTCATCGCCCACAATAACTGGACCAGCTATCTCGACGGCGCACGCTGGACCATCATCTTCGACATCCTCCCCGCCCGCGGCAATCGCATGCTCATGGACGGCCTTCCCGGCCTCATCCACAGCGCTGACGACTTCGTCGTCAACTCCGGCGGCATCGTCATCACCGAAACCACCATCGGCCATTTCTCCGGCTACGATCCCAACGGCATCCCCGAATTCGTCCGCGCCCGCAAGGCCGCCCAGTACTCCAACTCCATCGACGATTTCGCCCGCATCATGAAAGACGGCAACAACGGCGGCTACGCCAACAACTGGCTCCTCGCCGACATTCACACCAACGAAATCGCCAGCCTCGAGCTCGGCCTCAAGAACGTCACGCTCGAAAAAAAGACAGACGGCTACATCGTCGGCTCCAACTTTCCCGTCAACGAAAATTTAATTCGTGAAGAAACCGACTTCGATCCCAAGGATATGAGCATCAGCGCCAACGCCCGCCATCTCCGCTGGGAGCAGCTCATGGCCGAGAACAAAGGCAAAATCGACGTCCCCGCCGCCCAGCGTTTTCTCGCCGACCACTACGACACTTACGACAAAAAAGAAGAGGCCGACGAGCGCACCCTGGACGGCCACATCGATCTCTCCCCCCGCGGCTCCATGCCCTGGGAGCCGCCTTACGGCGATGCTGGCGCCGTCCAGAACAAAGCCACCGACGCCAAACTCGCCGCCCACATGTCCTTCACCGCCGCCGCCGGACACGCCTGTGGCCAAGACTTCAAAGCCGCTCAGCATCTCCACGAGCACCCGGAATTCGCCTGGGAAGAAACCACCATCCGAGACATGCCCGCCCACCCCTGGACAACGTTCTCCATCGCCAAATAACCCGTAGCGTTCGTGTGGGGCGGACACTCCTGTCCGCCGCCCTTGCTGTTGCCTTTTTGCTGTTGTCTTTAGTTGTTGCTCTTGCCCGACGATTCACGCTTTTGACGTTCCTCCGTGTTCCTCCGTGTCCCTCGTGGTAAAAGGCTTTTGACGTTCCTCCGTGTCTCCCGTAGTTCACGCCTTTGACTCCTGACGCGCCAACTTTTCCACTTGACGCCGCCCCAAGACGGCGTAACACTGTGTCCGCCCAGCTTACTCGGTCCCGAAGCCCCCTTGGGCCCGCTAACTCGAGCCGTTCGAGAAACAGCAAGCCTCTCTTTGTCCATCGGAAAGTGAGGTCCGTCATGAAGTCGCTCCTGCCTTCGAAGCCCGTAAACCTTGGCCATTCCCTTCACCACCACCTTCATCTCTACGCCCTCGCCGCCAGCGCAGCGGGAGTGAGCGTGCTGGCTCTCGCCCAACCCACCGAAGCCGAAATCATTTATACGCCTGCCAATGTCACCATCGGCACCAATCAGGAGTATGGTCTCGATCTCAACAATGACGGCATCGTCGACTTCACCATCAAGGCCTTTGGCAAGTACTTCCCTCCCGTCACCTACATCAACTCCCTCGTCGTGAAGCACCCGCCCGCCGGCAACGAGGTCGCCGCACATCTCGCCTTCGGGTTGTACTCTGGCGGAGGCTTTCGCTTTGCCTATGCCCTTGGTTCCGGGCTACCGATCAGCCCGCAGGCCCGTCATTTTAGTGCGGGTCGGGCCACCATGACCTGGGTGTGCGAATGTGATGCCGGGGGGCATTATCGCGGCAGTTGGCTTACTCACTCCTCGCACCAGCCGCTTAGCAACCGTTATCTCGGATTCAAATTCAAGATTAACGGCGAAGTCCACTACGGCTGGGCGCGCCTGAACGCGACCTATGGTGGCGCGCTGCTGACCGGCTATGCCTACGAGACCGTTCCTGACCAGGGGCTCAACGCCGGCCAGGAACAAGAAACACAAGCGCAGGAAGCAGAGAAGAAGGTCGGGCAGCCGGATCCAGCGGCTCTCACCCTGCCGGCTCAAAAGCCTGCCACGCTGGGAATGTTGGCGCACGGTGCACGCGGCCTGCCCATGTGGCGAAAAAGGCAAGCGGCGCTGGCGGCAGATAGATCTCTGACTCCATGATCATCTCCGCCCAAGCGCGCCGTTGATACCCGACGCACAAGATTTCTCGCGAGCAACAATATGAGGGGAATATGAAAACCAAAGCGTCCTCCTTCGATGCCTCCATCCATCGTGATTCTCTGCCTCAACATCTTCACGCGTATGCCTTGGCCGCCAGCGCCGCCGGAGTCACCATGCTGGCGTTGGCGCAACCCGCCCAGGCCGAGATCGTCTACACGCCTGCCAACGTCACCATCGGCCCCAATCAGAGTTACGATCTCGATCTCAACAATGACGGCATCGTCGACTTCACGATCGTGAACCAGCTCACGAGCACCGCCTCAAAGTTCGATTTGAATCTCTTCGTGACGAACCCGGGAGGCGGCAATGCCGTGGCTGCACATAGCGTCAACAGTGGAGGGCTCCCGTGGGCGTACGCGTTCTCCACCGGATTCCGGATCACCCAGCCGAAACGGCACTTCACCTCCGGCCGCGCCACCATGGCCTGGTCTCGCGGATTCAAAACGTTTGGCTCCGCCTGGGGCGGCAGTTGGCCCGGAACCTACGGCTTCGGAGGCTACGGCTATCTGGGACTGAAGTTCACAATTAAGGGCAAAATCCACTACGGCTGGGCGCGACTCTATACTGACCTCGCTCAGAGCCAGTCAGCTACGTTGACCGGCTACGCCTACGAGACCGTTCCCAACAAGGCAATCAAAACAGGTCAAGAGCAAGGTACAGATGACGGTGTCGAGCAACCGCATCCCGCAGCTCTCTCGCATCCGCATCGGACGCCCGCGACTCTCGGCCATCTCGCCGCCGGAGCCCCCGCTCTTCCCCTGTGGCGCCAGAAACAACAGATCGTCCCGCCGCAAGATGCCCCATAACTGAGACGCATCGAGTTAGAGAGCGACGACATCAATCCCCCCTCGACCAGGACCGGGGTTTTGAGCCAGATTCCCATATGGCCCGTACAGCCCCTTGACACGATGCAAGCCTCGTGGTCGAATGTTGGTCCTCTTCAGTACCGGCATTCGGCGAACGCCAGCACCACTTGGAAGCACCGAACGTTGGACGAACGGCGGGGATCCATCCCGCATATCAGACAAAGTGAAAGGAATTATGAAAACCGCGCGTTCGCTCAAGCCCATCAATTCTCCGGATTTGTTTCAAAAGCACCTTCACATGTATGCCCTCGCCGCCAGTGCCGCAGGAGTGAGCATGCTGGCGCTGGCCTCGCCCGCCGAAGCCGAGATTATCTACAAATCCGCCAACACCCACATCGGCCTCAATCAGGTCGTCAGTTTCGACCTGAATGGCGACGGCATCGTCGATTTCAATTTCGTGGACTTCTGGAGAAACTCGACCGGCGGCGACTCGTTCGGGAATCTCAGCGTCACATACGCTCAGTCAGGGAACGCGGTTATGGGCACCGTCGGCGGCCGTTATGCTTCCGCCCTCCGCGTCGGCGTGCCCATCGGACCCAATGGCAAGTTCTCGCCCTCCGGATTGATGGCGTGGGGATTCCAACAAACGACTGCTCCCTACAAAGCCCGTTGCTATGGCCCATGGAAGAGCAAGGCAAATCGCTATCTTGGCCTCAAATTTATGATCAGCGGCGAAGCGCATTATGGCTGGGCACGATTGACTGAGACTTGTAAAAAGGGCGAGAACACCGCATTGTTATCCGGTTACGCCTACGAGACCATTCCTAACCAGGCCATCACGTCGGGAAAGAAAAAAGGAAACCTAGAGGACGAGGGTCTGACCGGGTCGGAGTCCACTCCGCAAAGCGTTCCAGTTCCAACCCCAGCCTCATTAGGGATGCTGGCGGGGGGAGCGCCCGCGCTTAGCATTTGGCGTCGGCAATAGGGCCAACACTGCCTTACGAAATGGACAAACAGCGGACAATCATGAAGATCTTCGCCCCTTCGTCGAATCCCCTCAACTCTCCTGATTCATTTCAAGAGCGTCTTCACATGTACGCCCTCGCTGCCAGCGCGGCAGGAGTGGGCATGCTGGCGCTGGCGCCGCCCGCCGGGGCCGAGATTATTTACAAATCGGCGAACACGCATATCGGCCTCAATCAGGTCGTCAGTCTCGACCTGAATGGCGACGGCGCTGCCGATTTCAATCTCAAGGATACTTGGGGTGTCGCCACGGGTGTACTCTACGCCGGTGCCATTTGGGTCGAACCCACTCAGACAGAGAACGCGGTGATGATCCGCGACAACAGTAGTTTCGCTACTGCCCTTCGGGCCGGAGCCCCAATCGGATCCGATGCTAAGTTCACTTCATCTTCCAGAGTGCCGATGGTGCAAGGATTCCACGAATATACGAACCCACCCTATAAGTGGGGTTGTTATGGCCCTTGGAAGAACAAGGCAAATCGCTATCTTGGCCTCAAATTTATGATCAGCGGCGAGGTTCATTACGGCTGGGCGCGATTGACTGAGACTTGTAAAAAGGGCGAGAACACTGCATTGTTATCCGGTTACGCCTACGAGACCATTCCCAACCAGAGCATTACCGCGGGAAGGAAAAAAGGAAAGCTAGAAGACGAGAGCACCGGGTCGGGTGAGTTCACTCCACAAAGTGTCCCGGCCCCGACGCCCGCCACATTAGGCGCGCTGGCGAAGGGAGCAGCAGGTAGAAGGTGAGTCAGCAGGTTGAAATAGGTCAAGACCTCATAGAATAGTCTGCCTCAAGACTGCCAGAAGGTGTACAATTTTGTCGCCATTTCCGAGTTGAGTATGAAAAAACCCGCCAATGTTTCAGAGTCACTTCATCAGCAGTTGCACCTTTATGCCCTGGCCGCAAGCGCGGCAGGGGTAGCCATGCTTGCAATGGCACCATTGGGCGAAGCAGAGATTATCTACAAACGGGATCAAGTGCATATTGGGGAGAACAGCAGTTATTCTCTGGATGTTAATGGCGATGGCACGGTCGATTTCACTATTAGTGTTGGCAGGGGTAGCAGCAGTGGAGGTATGGTGTTGCCCGGCCAAGCAGGGAATGAAGTTGCTCTATCCGCAGGGAGTTATTTTGCTACGGCACTTCCTGCTGGGGCCGTAATCGGCCCTAACGCCAAATTTTCCCCTGGTGCTGGATGGTGGATGTTTCTTTGGTATTTCCCAAGCGCCCACTTTGGAACCTGTTGGGGGCCGTGGGCAGTCGACCCCAATGGCTACCTGGGTCTGAAGTTTATGATTAGTGGCGAAGTCCATTATGGCTGGGCGCGAATGGGCGACATTTGTGGTTATCATCATCGATACGTGAACCTAAGAGGCTATGCTTACGAGACGATTCCCAACCAAAGCATCGTGGCAGGAAGCAAGAAAGGTGCGCTAGAGGACGAGAGCGCGACCGGGCCGGCTGAGTCCACTCCGCAAGCCGTCCCGACGCCGGCCACATTAGGCATGCTGGCAAAAGGAGCGCAGGCACTCGATATTTGGCCGCGAGAGTAAGTCACTAAGTATCTCCGCGCTCTTCGGCCGAGTGGTGTCTTACTCACAGGCTAGTTATCGCGCCATCGACTTATATCATGCCCGAAAAGCTAGCCAAAAAAGTCCTCCTCATCGGTTGGGACGCCGCCGACTGGAAAATTATCACCCCCCTCCTCGACCAGGGCCTCATGCCCACCCTCGAGCATTTCATCAACCACGGAGTCATGGGCAACCTCGCTACCCTGCACCCCGTTCTCTCTCCCATGCTGTGGAACTCCATCGCCACCGGCATGCGCCCCGACAAGCACGGCATTCTCGGCTTCATCGAACCCGACCCGCACACCGCCCGCATCCGCCCCGTCACGAGCACCTCGCGCAAGGTCAAAGCCATCTGGAATATCCTCACCCAGCGCGGCTACAAAACTCACGTCCTCGGCTGGTTTGCCGGTCATCCCGCCGAGCCCATCAACGGCATCTCCGTCTCCGATCTTTATCCCTATGCCACCGGTCCGAAAAGAGAAGACCCGACAAAGAAAGACCCAACCGAAAAAGACTCGCCCGAAAATAACTCGCCAGAAAACGCTCCCCCCGAAAACGACTGGCCCCTCCCGCCCGGCGCCGTCCATCCCGTCAGCCTCCGCGAAACCTTCGCCGCCCTCCGCATGCATCCAGCCGAGGTCACCGAAGCCGCCATCCTCCCCTTCATTCCCCTCGCCGCCCAGATCGATCAGGAAAAAGACAAGGGCCTCGAGTCCTTCGCCAAAATTCTCGCCGAGACCTGCTCCATCCACAACGCCGCCACTTGGATTCTCCAAAACGAGCCCTGGGATTTCCTGGCCGTCTACTACAACGCCATCGATCACTTCTGCCACGGCTTCATGCACTTTCATCCGCCGCGCATGGAAGGCATCCCGGAAAACCTTTTCGAAATTTACAAGGACGTGGTCAACGGAGCCTACCGTTTCCACGACATGATGCTCCAGACTCTGCTCGAACTCGCCGGCCCCGACGCCACCGTCATCCTCGTCTCCGATCACGGCTTTCACAGCGATCATCTGCGCCCGCGCGGCATTCCCCAGGAGCCTGCCGGCCCCGCCGTACAACATCGAAACTTCGGCATCGTCGCTATAAAAGGCAGTAAAGGCGCTCAAATCAAGCAGGACGAAAGAATCTACGGCGCCACCTTACTCGATGTAACTCCCACCATCCTCACCTTATTCGGCTTGCCCGTAGGTGATGACATGGACGGCCGCGTCTTAGTCCAGGCCTTCGAACATCCGCCCGAAATCCAGCGAATCCCCAGTTGGGAGCGGGAGCCGGGCGAGTGTGGAATGCATCCCGGCGATCTCCGCGTCGATCCCGTCGCCGCCCAGGCCGTGCTCCAGCGCTTCGTCGCGCTTGGCTACGTTGAAGCGCCCGGCGAAGACGCGGCCAAAGCCGTCGAGTTAGCCATCCGCGAGCAGCGTTACAATCTCGCCCGCGCCTACCTCGACGCCCGCCGCTACCGCGATGCTCTGCCTATCTTCGAGGAGTTAGTAAGTAAGTGGCCCGACGAGGCCCGCTTCTCTCAATATCTGGCGCAATGTCTTCTAGCCCTGCGCCGCCGCAACGAAGCCAAAGCCATTCTCCAGCATTTAATCGACGCTCCACACAAGCCGCCAGCCGAAAAAGACAAAGCAGCCGCTTCCGATCCCGCGCCCCCAGAAGCGTCTGCCGTAACACCCGCCGTAGCACCCGCTGTAACACCAGCCGAAACAAAACCAGCGGAGACAAAAAAAGACCGTCCCTGGGTCGACCTGATGGTAGGCATCATTCACTTCGAAGAAGGCGACATGGACGCCGCGCTCGCCAGCCTCTTGAAAGCCGAGCAAAGCGATCCCCGCCTGCCCGACCTACACCTCCGCATCGGCGACGTCTATCTCCGCCAAAGAAGATCCGCCGACGCCGAGCGTGCCTTCAAGCGCGCCCTCGAAATCGACAACGACAGTCCGTCCGCGCACCTCGGTCTAGCCCGCACCCACCTGCGCATGCGCCGCAACGAAGAAGCCGCCGCCGAAGCTCTCCACGCAGTCGGTCTTCAACACTTTCTTCCGCTCGGCCACTTTTATCTGGGAGTAGCCCTCGCCCGCCTCGGCCATCGCCACCGCGCCGCCCTGGCATTCGAAACCTCCCTCACCATGCTCCCCGGCCTGGTCGCAGCGCACCGTTGGCTGGCAACGTTGTATCAGCAACCCGGAGGCGATCCAGAAAAAGCCGCAAAGCACCGCAGCATCTATCTGCAAATCAGGCGCGCCCGCGAAACCAAAGCAAGCGTGCATTGACCGTAACCATCGCAAACCATTCTTTGCCGCAAATTCATCGGGAGAGTGCTATGGACGCCATTCCTTATAGCCCTGAGAAAGTCGATCTCTTCTACCCGGCTCGGAGCGCGAATTTCTTCGCGGCCGGTCTGCCCGGCACGGAAGCGGCACTGTGCGCGCAAATGGCGCGGTTGGCCTACTGCCGTCCCGAACCATACTTCCAGTTCGATCGGGATCAGATCGCCGCTGCGCTCGCGCCCATCGGATTCACCTGCCAATTCTTCGAGAGCACCGGAACCCCTGAGGGAGTGGGAACGCACGCCTTTCTCGCGCTGCGCGATGCTCCCGACCCAGGGAAGCTCGCCGTCGTTGCGTTTCGCGGCACGGACGCAGGCGATCCTACCGACTTGGCCGACGACGCCGAATTCCTCCAATGCGAGTGGCCCCAAGGGGGCCTTGTACATCGCGGATTTGCCGAAGCGCTCGCTCACGTGCTGCCAGCTCTCAACCCCGCCCTTGACGCGGTTCGAGGCCGCGTTCTGTTCACCGGCCACAGTCTCGGTGCCGCCATGGCGACCCTAATGGCCAGCGCCCGGCGTCCTGATTGCCTCTACACTTTTGGTTCCCCCAGGGTAGGTGACCCAGCCTTTGTGGCCACGCTGATCGGAGTGAATAACCGCCGCTTCGTCGATTGCTGCGATATCGTCACCCGCGTGCCACCCGAATCCTTGCCTCCCAAAGTCGACTACGCTCACTATGGTGTGCCTTATTACATCGACCGCCACCGTTTGATTACTGAGAATCCTGACGAAGCCTTCATCGCCAACGACCGTCTCGCAGCCCGCGAAGAGTACCTTCTCGAATACGCGTGGCGGGTTGGCAACGTCGCCGTTCGCGATCTCGCCGACCATGCGATTATCAACTATGTAACAGCCGTAGCCGCGGACGCGTCTCAGCCCAAGCTCGGCGAAGTGGAGACCGGCAGTCCCGGTGCCGCCAGACCCTAGTTTCGTTTCCCTGCCGTTGTCGTTAGCACGATTCGCCGCAAACCATCGCACTGCCCTGTGCAATCTCTTTCACTTTGACAAGCAGGTCGGAAAGTAGCACTCTAGCGGCCATCGGGGTGAGGACTCGCGCAGTCCCCAGTACCGCTGCGATCAACTAAGTTAGCACGCCGGCCCTCTCCGCAATTTTATTTAAGGTCTTTCTTGGAGGACTATGCAGAGAGCATTCACCTTTGCAGTGCTGCTGTTTGCGATCGCATCAACTTCGAATGCAGCCGCTCAGGCTCCCGCTGTCCGGCACAACACCTGGACCAGCGGCACACCGCTACCGGTGCCCGTTCAATTCACCCAAACTGGTGTGATCAACGGGCTCATCTATGTGGTTGGCGGGTTTAACAGCAACGGGATTGTCGGTAATAACCAGATTTATAACCCAGCCACGAACACCTGGAGTTCGGGAGCTCCTATGCCCGATCCGACTGGTTACGGCACGAGCGCGGTGGTCAAGAACATTCTGTACGTTATCGGCGGGACAAGCCAAAGCGCTAACCAGGAAACCGGCGCGGTGTGGGCCTATGATCCCACGACGGACACCTGGACCGAGAAATCGCCAATGCCGACCGCGCGGGGAGGCACAGGGACCGCGGTGGAGAAAAACATCATTTATGTTATCGGCGGTAACGGCAACGATGAATCTCGGCTCACCAACGTCGAGGCCTATAACCCCGCCAAAGACAAATGGACCGAGAAAGCGCCGCTGCTCATCGGAAGATCGGAGCCTTCGGTGGGGTTGCTTAAGGCTTCGATCGGCGGCAAAGTCGTGCAAACCATCGTGGCCGCCGATGGCTTCACGCCGTCCGGAGATACCGGAGACACGGATGGATATGATGTGTCCACGAACACCTGGACCTCGTTGACACCGGACCCGCTCACCCGGAATGAAGCCTGCACGGGAGCCATCGGTGGAAACCTGTACGTGGCCGCCGGCAGCGAGTATGGCTCAGGATCCAGCACCGAGAACGACGTCTATAACCTGGCGACGAATGGCTGGACTACGTTGGCCTCATCTCCACAATCTGTGTCCGATCCGGGCTCTGCCGTTTACAAGAACACCCTTTATTGCTTTGGCGGTGGAAATAATACTGGCGGGGGAGATACGGTCTACAACTACGTTCAGATTTATCATCCCTAGGGTAGTGCGCCAAACAGATCGACGTTTATAAGTCGTTGGTTTCCAGGTTTCCCCTGTGATCCTCTGTGTCCCCCTTAAAGCCTTTGACTTCCGCGCTGGACGCCAAATTCAACCTCGAACCGACTCGAACTATTCGCATCCAATGATTAAATGACTAACTGATTAAATGGCTAACTTGCCGGGTGCTCGAGACAATCGGGTTCCCCATTCATTCGCGCACGTTGCGAATGAGTGGGTCTCTTCGTCATGCCCATCACGGCGAATCCCATCTATTAAGAAATTGCAGAAACAGCAAAAATTCTCAGCGTCCTCTGCGAACTCCGCGGTTGAGATTTTGGCCCGAGCCTGATCGCGAACTGTCTTGCGGGCGTCTGCCGTGAATGCGGAAAGGCCCACGCCAGGGTCCTAGCCGTCCCCCAATAAGGTCCCAAATTCGCCCAAAAAAGATGCCGTTCCCTATATCACAAAACCCCACCCCGAGGTGTTATTTAAATAGTAAAAAATGAAGCATCCTGAGGTTAACCAGAACGTTAACCGAGGAATAGCCCGCCACCGCAGCCGCCGCGATCAATAACGGTGAAATGATTCAATGACTAAATGATTAAATGACTAAATGCCCAACTAGCTGACCGCCTTGTGCCGAAATTGCCGTAACCCCGCCACCAGCAATAAGGTATCGAACCCCACCAGCGCCGCCACCACCCATGGAAACGACAGGTGCGGAAACTGTGGCACCAGCGTCGCCCGGAATCCCTCGCTGGCATACACCAGGGGGTTAATTAACACCACCTTCGCCAAAATAGGGAACTTCGCCAGCGCGCTCCAGGGATAATACGTGCACCCGAAAAAGATCATTGGAGTCATCACCATAGAGAACATCAGCCCAATATGCTGCTGGTCCACGCTGCATCCCAAGGCCAGTCCGCCAGAGGCAGAAAATCCCGCCACCAACACCGTAACCATAGCAAACAAAAGGGGATTCACAATGTGCAACTCCAGCCCCGGCCGCAAAATCAGCCACGCCATCGGAATCACCATCAGCCCCGCCAGCACCGCCTGGATCAGCCCATAAATCACTTTCTCAATCGCCACCCACGAAATGTCGATCGGCGCTAGCAGCCGATCTTCAATCTCCCGCGTGAACTGGAACTCCCCAATCAGCGGCATTGCCACCGCCCAAACCCCGGTAAATACCATACTGATCGCCATAATCCCGGGCAGCAACAAACTCTTGTAAGCCGCTGGCAAATAACCGCTTCCAACCATCACGCGCCCAAAAATAAAGACAAATAGCAGCGGCTGCAAAAACGTCTGCAGCAGCAGCGGAATCAAATTCCGCCGCGCTACATGCGCATCCCGCGCCAGCAATGCCAAAAACGCCGTAATGTTCATTCCCGCAAACTCCTTCCCGTGTGATGGAGAAATAGATTCTCCAAACTCGGCTCCGAAATATGTACATCCGACAACTCCACCCCCAGCCCCGCCGCCGCATTCACTATCTCCGGAATCATCGATCCCCCTTTGCTTGCATACACATCCACACCGCCGACGCCCCCATCCCGCACTTCCGTCACGCCCGCCATGCCCTTCAGCCGAGCCACCAGTTCCGCCGACTGCCGCGCAAACCGCAATCGCAGCAAATACCCTCCCGGTATCGAAGCCTTCAATTCCCCCGGCGTTCCCTGCGCAATAATCTTCCCGTGATCGATGATCGCCAGCCGCTCGCACAACGTGTCCGCCTCTTCCATGTTGTGTGTTGTCAATAAGATAGTTCGCCCTTTCTGGTTGTACTCGCGGATTATCTCCCACAGCAGCAGCCGCGTCTGCGGATCCAGGCCGACGCTCGGCTCGTCCAGAAATAACACCTGTGGATCGTGCATCATAGCCCGCGCAATCGACACCCGCTGCATCATCCCACCCGAAAACCCGCGCACCAGTTGGTCCGCTCGGTCCGTCAGTTTGAACCGCTCCAGCAACAACGTAGCCCGCTCCGCCCGGTCCCGCTGTCCGATCCCAAAGTACGCCCCGTGAAACAGCAGTATCTCCCTTGCTGTCAACGCAAAGTCCAGGTTCGGCCGCTGCGCCACCACCCCAATCCGCCGCTTCGCCGCCGTCTGCTCTTTCCACACGTCATATTGTTCAATCCAAGCCGTCCCGCTCGTCGGGCGCACCCGCGTCGTCAAAATCCCCACCGTAGTCGATTTCCCCGCCCCGTTCGGCCCCAGCAATCCAAAAATCTGCCCCGGCGCGACCTCCAGGTCGATCCCATCCAGCGCCGTAATCTGCGCCTTCCCCTCCTTCCGCTTCCCCGCCGCGCCCCCACCTTTATTATTAGGGCTAGAATTACTAATGCCCGAATTATCAGGGCTAGAATTAGGGCTAGAATTCTCAGGGCCGGAATTCTCAGGGCTGGAATTTTTAGGGCTTGACACACCCGCCCCGCCGCTTCGCGCCCCCGCCGCCGGAGTCGCGTTATAAATCTTCCGCAAACCGATCGTTCGAATCGCTGAGTTCATAAAAAGAATTCTCCGGGCTTCCACGCGCCGCCCCCACGCGGCACAAAAAAATATTCCTCAGAGTATACAAGCGTCGCAGCTATCCGTGGGATGCGCTCATCCCATGCCCGATTATTTCTGAAGATTCTCGCCACTAAAACCGTAGCGCCGGGTGTCCTCGCCGGCGGCTACGGGGCGTCGGCGCCCCCGCGTGCTGATCGTTATTTCCCCCGTCAATCTACGATTCTGGTGATAACCCCTCTGTTTCGCGTCGGAACTTTAGGTTCCAAAAGTAACTTACCAACGTTCATTGTCCGAATGGCCGGTGTACCCCGGTACTTTGACGCCTTCACTTCCTGTTCCTAACATCAACTTATAGACCGCGATTTCATTCGTCGATCCGTGGGGGATCGTCCTGATTCGCGGACTCGAATCTTTTGTGCAAGGTGCCGGCAGATGGATCAATCAAATCGTAACGCTCATTCAACGCGATGGCACCGCGCCCGCGGCTTCAGCTTGCTGGAAATGGTGATGGTCATCGCCATCACCATAATTGTCGCCTGCTTCGCGGTCCTCAGCATGGTGCCCGTCATGAACGCCCAGCACGCGATCAACGCCTACAACACCACCATCTCCGCCCTCCGCCAAGGACGCGACAACGCCATTTCTCAACGCACTTCCTATTCCGTCACTTTTTCGAGCAGCACCGTCCCCAACACTGTCGTCGTTGCCCCCACTCTTACCTTTTCCGGAGATCTCCCCACCGCTACTTATCAGTTACCAACCGATGTCACCTATCAGATTCAGACCGCCTACGCTTCCACCACACCCCCTGATGGATACGGTTCCGGCGTGGTCGCCATCGATTTCGGCTATCCCTCGCCTGGCACCGGCACCGGCGGCCAGACCGTTGTTTACTTCTGTCCCGACGGCTCGGCTCAGAACTCCACCAGCGCTGGCAATTGTTCCGGCATGAATAACTGGAGCGGCGGCGTCATCTATCTTTCTCGCGGCACTGATCTGCTTAGTTCCCGCGCCGTTAGCATCTGGGGCGGTACCGGCCGCATCCATGGCTGGCGTCTCTATACCAAATCCGGAGGCTATCAATGGCTTCGCGACTAATCGCCCGCAAATCCGCCCAGCAAGGCTTCTCTCTCCTCGAGGTCGTCGTCTCCATGGCCATCCTCACCGTCGGCCTTGTCAGTCTTCTCGGCATGTTCGGTCTCGCCATGGCCACTACCCAAACTTCGCAGGACGCCATGATCGCCAAGCAGCTCGCCAACGAGTCCTACGAGAGCATCATCACCGCCCGCAATACCACGCAAATCAACTGGGATGCGATCCAGAATGTCGGTTCCACCAATTGCAGCGTCACCGGCGCCTCCACCTGCGGCATCTTCCTCATCGGCATGCTGCCTGTCTATAACGCCGGCGCGGATGGCATCTACGGCACCGCCGATGACGCCGCCTCCGGCGAGCAGTGTCTGCAGGATCCCGGCCCCGACGGCGTCTTCCTCACCTCGGATGATCTTTTTATCCCTCTCACCGGTTTTCAGCGCCAGATCGTCATCTCTCCCCTCTATAACACCGGCGGCGACCTCATTACCTCCCTCCGCAGCGTCACCATCACCGTGCAATATGCCAACCCCCAGACCAAGCTTCCACAAAGTTATGTTCTCAATTCTTTCATTTCGCAGTACGAGTAAGAGGGAGCTATGACCGGTCACCTTACAAAGCGCCAGAGTGGTTTCAGTTTGTTGGAGATGACGGTCGCCGTCGCCCTCGGTTCCGTGGTGCTCGCTGCCGCAGTTGCCATGTACACGCAGGGTGTCTCCGCCAGTTTCACCGTCACCCAGCGTGCCGAGATGCAGGAAGATTTTCGAGCCGCTTCCAACATGCTCACTAAGGACTTGGGCCTCGCTGGCGCCGGCCTCGGCAATGGGGCTGCCATTCAACTCGTCTCCGGCGGGTCCACTCCCCAGTACGGCTGCGATCAGACCAACACCTGCTACATCAATGGCGTCGCCGGCACTTACCCCCTCCAGGGCGGCAATCCTTTTATGTACGGCCTCATCACCGGGTACGACCTGGGCCCAATCATCAATGCCACTCAAGGTGCGACCGACGTCGTCACCGTCATCTATACCGATCAGAATTTTTATCTCAATTGCTACAACGCCAAAGTCACATCCAAAGGCTTCGTCACTTTCTCCGAGCCCACTCCCTGGCCGCCGGCGGGCTGCATCCCGAACGGTGTCGCTGCCCCGCAAGCCGTCAATGACACGGCCGCCGGCCTCACCAAAGGCGATCTCGTCTTCATGACGCTCAACAACATTCAAATCGTCGCCGAAGTTACCGGCGCCGTCACCACCGGAACCGACGGCAACGGCAACCCCACCTACACCGTCCCCTTCGCCAACACCGGCGGCACCACCGACCCCTTAAAGATGAACCAGACCCCCAATGGCGGCGGCCTCAACAGCGCTCCCGTCAATGCCACCGGCAACAATGAGCCCGCTCCTTGTCAGGCGCCCGCTTCCTGCCGCCTGATGGCCGTCACTTATTACATCGACAAAACCACAACCCCCGCTCGCCTCATGCGTATGGTGAGCGGCCACACCCCCATGCCCGTCGTCGAAAACATTGCCTGGATGAAATTCAGTTACGACCTGTACAACGATTCCACCGGCACGCCCGCCATCAATCAGCCCAACCCCGGCTCGGGCGATGCTCAGGACACCGCCTCCAATGGCCTTCTCCCCAATCAGATCACCAAGATCAACATTCTCAACATGGCCATGAACAGTACCGTCATGGGCACCATGTTTGCGCAGGATATGTATCAGCGTATGGATTTGCAGACTTCGGTCTGCGCTCGAAATCTGACTTACAACAATAACTATCCCAATTAACAGCGTCCTCACTGCGGGTTGGTTGACGATAGGAGTCCAATAATGCGAAGTAACTCGAAGACAGCTTTCCACTCTCACGGCGAATCGCGGAGCGCTCGGGGGTTCACCCTCGTCGCCTCCTTGCTCTTACTCCTCCTGCTCTCCGGCATTGCCATCGGTCTCATGATGATGGTCAACACCGAGGGCAAGGTCGGCGGCACCGACCTCCAGAACAACTTCGCCTATCACGCGGCCGAGGGCGGCATCGAGAAAATGTATTCCGACCTCGCCAACGTCTTCCAGACCGCCCAGTCGCCCTCGCCTGCAATGATCTGCGGCGTCGGCTCGACCGCCAATCAGCCCTCCATCCTCGGCGTCACCTGGACGCAATACTCCGTCATGCCCGGCACCGCCCAGGGTTCCACCTGCCCCTCGACTCTTACCGCCACCTGGGGCCAGATCAGTTCCGGTCCTGACTCCGGCTTGTGGGCCCAGGTCATTCCCATCAACATGCAGGTTAGCGCCGCGATGACCGGTGGCCAGGAAGTGACCATGGCCCGGACCGCCCAGGTCGCTCTCATTCCCGTCTTCCAATTCGGCGTCTTTTGCGAGAGCGATTGTGGATTTTTTGACAGTCCCACACTCGATTTCATCGGCCGCGTTCACACCAACAACGATCTCTATCTCGGCGTTTCCAACGGCTACAATCTCACCTTCCACAACAAGCTCGAGGCCTACGGCAATGTCGTCACCGAGGTCCTTCCCAACGGGCTGCCCTCCACCGGCAGCAATTGGGACGACACTGGCAACGTTTATATTCCCACCGCCAATAACGGTTGCAGCACCACCTCCACCAACTGTGTCCTAAAAGCCGCCAACAGCAACCCCGCTGGCAGTCCATACGGCGATGGCAGCTTGCATGGCGCGGGCGGCAATCCGCCCCAGTCCACTTACAACACCACCGTTTGGAATACCTTCTCCAAAACCACCGTCAACCAGATGCTCATCAACGGCAACTATGGCAGCAGCTCTCAGCCCGGCACCGGCGCCAAGAAGCTCTCCATGCCCTTCGTCGGCGGCACCACCTTCCCTTACGAGATCATTCGCCGCGCGCTCTCCACCGATTCCACCGCCCTCAGCCAGTCGCGCGAAGAAAATCTCGCCCAGATCCTGGTCCTCCTCAGCGACGATCCCGCTGAGTTGCCCTCCGGCTCCGTTCGTCTCGCCAACATCACAGCGACCGAGGCCAGCAACACCGGCGGCACCACCACCAATCCTTACGGCATTACCACGTCCCATCCCAGCGGCACGAACTCCTACTTCCCCACCGCGCTGGGCGCGCTCAGCGGAGGCAACACTTATAACCTCTACTTCGCCGCGGCCACCAACGGCTACATTCCCGACACCACCAGTTGCAACGGGGCAGCCTGTCCAACCGAAACCTGTAGCGGCAGCCCCTGTTCCACCCAATGGCTCGCTTCGGACTGGCTCTTCGCGCCCCCAACTCCGCAAACGGGCGCCCAGACCCTCGTTCCCTACGGACCGCCGGCCGCTCCCACTACCGCCGCTGGCGCTTCCCCGTATCCCAACTTTGCCCTTTGCTCCACCGTCGGAGGCTCCTTGCCCGCCGGATGTCCCACTCCTCCGGTCTATCCCTATTTCGCCTCCGCCAATACTGCCAACGCTTCCATTTGGAATCTCATCGACGGCTACCTCTACGTTGGCTACCTGGATACCAACAACGGTTGGCACAACATCACCAATGAGTGGCTCCAGCTCGGATTCGCCCGCGGCGTTACCGCGCCCACTACTCCCGGCTCGAATCCCATCAATCCCAACGCGATTTTGCTTCTCCAACTCCCCGCCGACCGTAATGGCAGGGGTGGTGTCCCCGACCCCACCGGCATCGCGCCTCCCTGCACCGGTCACGACTCCCACGGCAACTGCAACGCCTGGGGCACCAATCCTCTTCCCCCCGAAGTCATGCCCGATGCCGCCAGCGCCAGCCCCTATTTCGGCGTCACCACGACCACTCCCTCGGCCGCCGCCGGCAGCACTACCTTCGGCACCACCGGGCAAAGCATCTCCATGTTCAACTGGTATCCCATCAATTTCTATGACGCCCGCGAAGGCGAAGCCCGGGCCGTCGATTGGGGCAACAACAGTTGTACTTCCGCCGGCCTTATGAACGCGGTCGAAATCGATGTGGGCAATTTGAATAAATGGCTGCAGGGAACCATCACCGGTAGCGGCACCAGCGTCAACTCCGCCACCCAGAACGGCTATGTCCTCTACTTTTCCGACCGCCGCGGCATGCTCTCGAATCCGACCGCGGGCTATAAAACCGGGGACTCCGGCTTTGAAGACGTCATCAATTCTTCCAGCGCCGCCGGCACTCCCGATGGCGTGCTCGAACCCGTTCCCGCCGGCCACACTACTTCCCCAGAAGACGTCAACCAGAATGGCATCCTTGACAACTATGGCACCGGCAATCTCGGCCTCGGACAATGGGGAAGCGGTACTCTCCAGCTAAGCGGCGCCAGCAAGGGCCAAGTCACCGGCGCCGTCAACCAGAATGTTCAAATCGTCGCCGCCACCCCTGACAATCAATTCAGTCCCCGCATGTCCAGTTGCGCCACCACTGGCCGCAAGAACTGGGTCAGCGGCGCTCGCCACGTCCTCAAGCTCGTCGATGGCTCGCTTCTCAACGTCCCCACCAGTCCCACCCCCACCACCGTCAACGGCGTCACCTATTACGGGGGTTTCACTGTCGCCTCGGAGAATCCCGTCTACATCCAGGGCAACTACAACAGCAGCTCCGCTGACACTTTCTTCACCGGCGCCACTTCCACCGGTCCCGGCCCCGATGTCGCTCACCATTCCGCGGCCTCCGTCATCGCCGACGCCGTCACCATTCTCTCCAACAACTGGAATGACGAAGTCAGCATGGTCGGCATCTCCGGCAACTCCGACGTCACCTATGCTTCCAACCCCTACGCCGGAAACCGCATCGGTTCCAACACGTATTATCGTGTCGCCATCGCCGGCGGCAAAAATATGGCCTTCCCATTCCCCAGCTGGGAGAATGGCCTCGACTACGGCTTCGGCACCGACGGCGGCATCCACAACTTCCTCCGCTTCCTCGAAGACTGGAACTCCCCTGGCGCCACTCTCAACTACGGTGGCTCACTCGTCAGCCTTTACTATGCAACCTACGGCACCGGAATCTACAAGTGCTGCACCTACTCCGTCTATTCTCCGCCCACTCGTAATTACATCTTCGATAACGACTTCACCGTTCCCGCCGGCTTGCCGCCCGGAACCCCTATGTTCCGCGACGTCGAGAGCTTGAGCTATCGCCAGATGTTTACCACTCGCCAGACCGGCCAATAACCCGCGCCCGCCGCACCTCGCGGCGCAAGCGCACAAAATCGCGCACCATGGAAAAAGGGCACGAACCGTAAGGTTCGTGCCCTTTCCTCTTGCTCTTTTTTCTACTGCGCTACTTTTGCTTTCCTCCCCGCGGCCCCTGCGGCTTCTTAGTGATGGGACCGTTTGGCCCTGAAGTGTAGGTGGCTGAGGTGCTCAGCCACTGGCCTCCGACCAGCGAGTACAGCGTGGTGTAGATCGTGCTGCCATTATCCGGCAGGTTGTACACCGTGTAGGTTTGCGTAAGACCCAGGTTCCCGGATTGATCCAGGTCGTTGCCGCCCGGTCCGATATTACTGATATCGAGCCAGTAGGCAGTGGCGTTGGGATCCGAATTCCAATTGAACGTCGCCTGGGTGCCGTTGATGGTTGTGCCCGGTATTGGCGATGTAATCTGCGCCAACCCTGAGCTCCCGTTCAGCGCCGTATACGTGTATGCGTTTGAGATCCACGAATTGCCCCCGTACGAGTACAGCGTGACGTAGATCGTGCTGCCATCGGTCGGCAGCGTCGACACTGTTGTGGTCAACATGTTGCCCAGGTTGCCCGACTGGTAATACTGGTTGCCGCCGGGCGTGTTGCCCGCGTCCAGCCAGTATGCCGTTGCCCCTGCGCCTGCCGTCCAGATGAACGTTACCGTTCCGCTGGTCAGTGTCGAACCCGGCGTTGGCGTCGTCAGCACTCCCGCCGCAGCCGCCGCGTTGAACGCCGTGTACGTGTACGCGTTGTTGTACCACGTTCCGCTGATCTCCGTGTACAGGGTGACATACACCGTGCTGCCATTCGTCGGCAGAGTGTTCACCTGCTTCTGAAGTATCCCAGTCCCAAGGCTTCCCGACTGGAAGTACTGGTTGCCTCCCGCCGTCGAGCCCACGTCGATCCAGTACGCCTGCGCGCCCGCCGCCGCGTTCCATTGGAACGTCGCGCTGCTCCCGGCAAACGTCGATCCCGGTGTCGGCGAAGTGATTCCCGCCGGCACCGCGCTGAACGCCGTGTACTGCGCGTCCGTGTAGGTCCACGTGCCGTTGATCAGCGTCCACTGTCGCGCCCATACCGTGCTGCCATTGGTTGGGAGCAGGCCATTGTTGACCGCTTGCGACAACACGCTCCCCAGGTTGCCCGACTGATAGTACTGGTTGCCACCCTGCGTGGAACCGATATCCAGCCAGTAGCTGATGGCCGGTCCGCCCGCAACTGGGTACCACCGGAATGTTGTCGTCGTGCCCGTGTTGGGCAACGTCGTACCCGGCAGTGGACTATAAATCCCGGCACTCGTGTTCCCGACATAGACCGTCTGCGAGCTCGATGTGCTCGTCGCGTAGTTGATGTCCCCATACGACGCGGTGATCGTGTGCGTTCCCACCGACAAGCTGTTGACGCTGATCGATGCCGCCCACAGCCCGTAGCCGCCTTGCCCCGACGTCACCGTAATCGGCTGCGCCGATCCGATGTTCGTTGCCCCGTCGAAGAAGTTCACCACACTCTGATTCGGCGCGTACGTGGCGTTTGTCGAACTCGGCGTCAGAACATCAGTGCAGGTGTAATTCTGCCCCGATGTCCCCACCGTCTTGCAAGTCAGGTTATGCGTCACCGTTCCCTGCGTCACCGTCTCCACCAGCACCGGAGAAGTGCTTGCCATGAACGTCGCGTTGCCGCCAAACATTGCTGTGATGTTATGCGTGCCGCCCCAGAACGCCGCTCCCGATGCCAGTCGGAAAGTCGCGGTATGTCCGCTGCCCACCGTGCCTGTTCCCAGAACCACCGCGCCGTCGTAGAACGTCGCCGTGCCAGCCGTCGGCGCTCCCGTGACGGTCGCCGTAAACGTCGGCCGCCCGTTCAGTGTCGTCGGGTTGACGTTCGACGTTACTGTCGTTGTCGTCGCCGTGCCTGTTCCCACCGTCACCGTCACTGCCGCCGACGATACGCCCAACCAGTTCGCGTCCCCGTTATACGTCGCGGTGATCGCGTTGGCTCCGGTCGTTGTGATTCCCGCCGTCGTCAGCGTGGCATACGCCGAGTAGGTATAAATGTTGCCGCTGAAGAGAACCGTCGAAATGACCGACGCTGTTCCCAGTACCTGGGCCGTCGTCGTGTCTGTAAACGTCACCGTCCCTGTCGGCCCCGAGTTCGAAGTCGAGTTCCCCGTCAGCCCGGTCAGCCCGCCAAACGTCGCCGTCAGCGTATCGCTGAAGCCAGACGTGATCAGCGTCGCCCCCGCCGCCAACGTCAGTGTCGGCGTCACCTGCGTTACGGTAATCGGAACCGCCGTCGCGCTCCCCGCCTGATACGTTTGGTCTCCCGCGTACGTCGCCGTCAGCGTATGGCCCCCGCCCGGGAAACTCGTTACGTTCGAGAACATATAGTCGTATATGCAGCTGCTGTTCGGAATCTGTCCTGACAGCGCATACGCGTTGCCATTTGGATCCAGCGTCAGCGTGCCGACCGGATTGCCGTCCAGGTTCAGCACCACCGTGCCCGTGGGTGCTCCCGCCCCCGACTGCCCGGCCACGCTCACCTCCACCATGATGTCCGACGAATACGGGAATGAGTTGCCGGTCGTAATGGTGCAAGCCGTCCCATTCAGCGCATACGGCGTAATCGTCACCGTGCTGCCTTCCGTGCTCACCGTCACTTGCGTTGACGTCGAGAGACTTGACCCATACGTGCTGTCCCCGCCGTACCGCGCCGTGACGTTGTACGTCCCGCCCGGCAGGTCATTCAGCGACGCCGTGTACGTTCCGCCGCTCAACGTCGCAAACGCCGCCGGTCCGTTCAACGAGCCGTCACCATACTGATTCACCGGATCGCTGATCGCTCCCTGGCTCACGATGAACGCCACATCGCCCGTCGGTGTCCCCGAGCCCGAACCCGGTGCCACCGTCCCGCTCAGCGTAATCGGCGTCCCGTGCTGGAACGTTGTCTGCGAAAGATTCAGCGTCGTGTTCGAGCTGTTGAACACCACCGAACTCCACTGCGTCGCCAGGTTATACGCGTTCGGCGATCCGAGCCCCGTCGCCATGTCGTAGCCCGTCGCCGCGTTGAAACCGATCTTGGCCTGCGTCAATGCAGCGGTACAGCTCGATCCCGACAGCCCGCAAATCAGGTTGTTGCCCAACGTCGTGTCCTGGAACGCGCAGTTTGACCCCAATGCCGGCGGTCCCGACGAGTTGCAGTTCGCCGTGTTCTGGTTCGCCGCCAGCGTGTAATAGATGTACCCCGGCATGCCCTGCCGGCCGCCGTTGGCTTGGTCGATCAGCGCCTGAATGCCCGCCATGCTGGGAGCAGCCACGGATGTGCCGCCGACCAGTCCGGCATCTACCAGACCGCCGCTTTGATTCAGCTCGCACACGCCTTCGCTACAGAAGAACGTCGCATCGTGTCCCGACGCCGCGTTCAACGAAAGATCCGGCGTCAGCCGGTGCGGTACGCCCGAAATTAACGGCTGCGGATATTGCATCTGTCCCACATTCGCCGTTGCCGTCGCCGTCGTCCCTCCCGCCGGCGCCGCGCTAAACGCAACCGTGGGCGCCGACGTGCATCCGAAGCCCTCGAAGTGCGACGAGTACCCGGTGAACGTAATTCCCGTCACCTGCCCGCCGCTGATGATTGACGTCGCCGCCGGCTCCGCCGTGCATCCCCCGCCAGCAAACGTCACCGTCGGTGCCGACGTATATCCGCTCCCCGGATTCGTGAGGTTGATCGACGTCACCCACAACCCAGTCGCCCCATTGCCGAGCGTCAGGGCCGGATCGGCCGAGTTGTTGATTCCCGGCCCTCGCTGCCATGACGGCTGCAAATAATACGCGCTAATGCCGCCGCTCCCCGACCACAGGTCGCTTCCCGTGTCGCCCGACGGAATCGGGCTCGCGACTCGCGATTCGTTCCACGGGTATTCCGGGATGTACGTCAGCGCCGAACTCAGGTACGTTGAGTTGTTGGTCGCGCTCCAGTACGTCGTCGGGCTCGCCACGTCGCCGTAAAACACCGTTCCGCCCACCGCCACGCTATACCACGTCGATTCCTCTCCGCCCGTCGCATAGCCCAGCACTTCATACGTCTGGCTTCCCTGAAGGTCGCAGCCCGCCGGCCCGTTATCGCCAGCGGCCACGAACACGCTCATGCCTTGCGCCGCCGCTTGCTCCCACATCTGCGCGTTGAAGGAATTTCCCCCCGCCCCTTCTACCTCTTCGCACGATCCGTAGCTCAGACTGATAATGTCGGTGAGATTGTTTTCCACGAGGTACTCGATCGAATTCGTAATCCCGTCTACCAAAAACGTCGGCGTCCCGATCACGAACTTCACCGTCGCGTTCGGCGCCACGCCGCCCGAAATTTCGACGTCCAGGTCGGACTCCCCGTCATCGCCCGGCTCAATTCCGTTGTCCTGCCCCGCATGAATAAAGATTGGATCGTTCACCGGTAAATTAAACATCTGCCGGTACGTCTGCACGTCGCTCATTAAAATGTCCGAGCGTCCCACAATTCCGATCGTCACCCCCGTCCCGTTGATCCCGTTGGCCAGCAGCGGCGCCGTGTTGTAGATCGTCGCAAAGTCCGCCGGCGCCACGTAATGCACCGTGCTCGACGACGTATACTTCGGCCCTGGCCTCATCTGGCTATACCGCCCCACGTCCACCTTGTGCGGTTTCCTGAAAAAGTCGTGCAGCGTCGGCACTCCCGCGATCACCGGGCTCAGCGCTTCCGGCACCGAAATCTCGCGGTCGTTCGAAACATGCGTCTCCCCATTCGGCGTCACAAAATAGTGCATCTCCGTCTGGAATGCATGCTCCAACTGGCCGATCGTTCCGCTGAAGCGCAGCGCCCGTTTCGACTTGTTTACGCTCTCCACCGTCAGACCTTCGCTCGCCAGCCACGCCTTGATCGTCTCGATGTCCGAATCGTGTACCCCAAAGTGCTGCCCGTATTCTTCCGGCGTCAGCCACTGGTGATAGTTCCCCGTCCGCTTGTCCTGCTGCTCGTCCAGCACCCGCCGCGCCTCTCGCCTCTGCTCCTCGCTCGGCTTCAGCGACAGGATCAAATGCTCCGCCTTCGTGCTCGGATCCAGCCGTCCCACATCAGCGGAGTGCGTCAGCACGTGCGGCACATGCCCATACAGCACCGTTCGTTTTGACTTGTCGACTTTCTTGGTCACGCGCGGCATCGGCACCGCGCTCGTCATCACTCGCGCAAATCCCGCCTGCGCGAAAACAAAAAATCCGAGAACCACCAGGATGGTGGACACTGCAAAACGAATATGGCGGCTAATTTTCATCGTGCTCTCCTTCGGGATGGCGCGCTCGTCCAAGCGACGGCGCAAAAATCGTGTGCGGCAATTCTGGGGGGAATCGCAGGGTTCTCAGTTTCGTGAACAATCGAAATCGGTATCGGCAATTGTTTAAAGACTCGAACTCTCGGCAATCTTCTGGAATCGAACTCTCCGTTTTCTGAAGAATCGAATTCCTGGAATTTCTTGAAGAATCGGCTCGCAGCTTCCCGCGCTTCGAAGCACCTGGCCCTGAGCAGTTCGGAAGGGAAAAAATACTGCGCGAATGGTAGGCGGGAGAATAGTACGGTCCCTGACGCCTCCTGTCAAGAATAACAATCACAAAAAAATGAAGAATTTTCTTTCGGACGAAAGACGAACTGCGATAGTACAAAATAGGCACGTCGATAGGGCGTCATCCCGGGAGTTTAACAAGCCCCCGCGCGCGACATGATCCAAAGTGCCTTGCGCCCCGGCGTAGGCGCGGCGAGGCACCATCTCTTTTGCTTCTGAAAAATCCCGGAGTCTAAATACCCTACTGAACCGTCTCCACGAAGTTCACGGGGGGCACGCCGGCGGTCGAGGCGGTCACGGTCGTTTTGCCCGGATTCGGCCCCGTCGTGTACTGCGTGCTTGCCTCCCCCTTGGAATCGGTCACCGGCGACGTCGCGGAGAATGTGCCTCCTGCGCCATTATCTGTGAAGTTGACCGTCACTCCATTCACGGCGTTGCCGTTCGCGTCCACCGCCTTCACAACCAAAGGCTTCGGCAGCATCGTATTGGGTGGCCCGACTTGTCGGTTCCCCAAAGCGGCTTTGAGCTTGGCCGGCGCTCCTGCCGCGGACGTTTCGCTAAAAGTTGTGGTCGTCGTCGTTGGATTCGAGCAGGTGATCGTAATCGCTTCTTGCTTGATGGGAAGCTGGTATTGGAAGGTTGCGGTGCCCGTAACGTCCGTGGTTTGCGTTGCACTGGGCAGCAACGTCCCGTGGGCTCCATTGTCGTTGCACGTCACCGCAACGCCGGGGATCCCCGCCTTCGTATAGGCATCGCTAACCAGCACCGTCAGCGGCACAGGCAAAACCTCCTTCGGCACTCCCGTTTGCCCGTTGCCAGTCGGTGTCGTCAGGATCGGCAGCAAACCATATACCGTGAGCTGCGTTTTCCCGCCCACATACACCTTGCCATTTGAGATGGTCGGTGTCACAAACCGAATCGTCAAACTGAGTTCGTCCCGTCCGTGCAGTGCTTGCTCGCTGTTATAAAGCATGGTCGCCAGGTTCGTTGGATCAAAGGCATAAAGAATATGGGCGGCGTGTTCCAGGGCCCACAGAATTCCGTTCTGGGTTCCATTCGCCGTGATCGAAGTGGAAGCTGCGCCCGTCCCACCAAAAAACACGGTGGTTTGCGATACTGGTTGGCTTGTCAAGAGTCCATTGATCAAAGGGAATTGCTTGATGTAGTCGCGGTCGCCCGATACGTACACGTTCCCATTCCAATACGCTGGACTCCCCGTGAGTTCAAACGGCGCCACGTCTGGCAGCGTCTCAATCACGTCGTCCATCGCCGGGTTGAACTGTCCGAGATTATCGCGATTGATAAGGTAGAGCGTTCCCTCTTTCCCTCCCGCTATCAATTCGTGTGGATACATGCCCGGTTGATCGGGCAGAATTAATGCCCCGGCCGAGCCCAGATCCCGGTCGTTATCGTCTAAGTATTGTTGGTTGTAGGGAGTGAAATAATCCTCGACGCCGATAGTGCTGCCGTTCCATCCCATTTTCAGCACGCTGTCGCCATAATCGTCTTTCCCATTCGGACCGTCATACGGCCCGTTGGCGGTCACCACATAAATGTTTCCAAATTCGTCCGCGGATGGACCCGTCCCCCCTTGCCACAGCGACGCTTGTCTTCCGTTGGGCGCCATTTCAAGAACCGCCTGCTGCTCCAGCGTCTGCGAGTCATAGGCAAAAAGCCATCCGTTGTAGTTATAGACATCGCAGCCATTTCCGCCGAATCCAATGTAAATCAGCCCGTTTTCCAGCAGCAGCGCCGGTCGCTGGATCTGGTACTGCACCAGGAAACTGTCCGGTCCATAAGTGCCCGTAATCGTCACCGGCCCGCCCAGAATTTCGGTTCCGCTCCTGATATCCAGCGCGTGCAGCGCGAACTGCCGGTTTTCACCGTTCACCGTCTTCGCCACTACATAAATCGTCGTCTTCGCCTCATCGATCACCGGCGTACTCGTAATTCCAACCTCTTTAAATCCTGTCCCCTTGCATCCAAAATCCGTGATCGGATCGGGAGTTCCTCCATCGTTCAGACTCACGGCCCAGATTGGGTCCAGGTCAGTATCTCCGTCGAAGGCGTACACGGTATTGTGCTGCGTCACCACGATTACCAGGTTGTGGACAAGTCCGTCCACCGTCAGCACGGTGCTGGCGTATAGCGGCTGCCCAACAATGATTCCGTCCACATCCTGCGCGAAGAGCTTCCCGAACTGTTGGACGTTCACATTGGAGGGTGTGAGAAAAGTCTCGTTCAGATTTTGACCCGTTCGCCCGACGTCGTTGTGCTGCGTCAAGACGTCGTTCTGGGCAGAGGCAACGGAAAAACTCAGACAGACGAGAGCCAGAATCGCGACGGCCATCAAAGCCATCCGCTTCCGGACCGCACAGCTCCAAATCATGGCAAGGGAGATTTCCGGGGAAGGGTACGTTACACGAGCAACAGGAAGTGACATAACTTCACCTCGCAATCTGGGATTTTGGCAACGCGGTCCAGCGATTACGCACAGGGACCCGCCGCAACATCCAGGGGAGGCGATCAGATTAACATAGAAAGGTGTCGGTTTTTTCTTCAAAAAAATCACAGGGCGACTGCTGCGCTGAGCTTCATCAATCCTACCCCCTTCCGAAGGGCAAGTCGTTTCGCTCTTTGGGCAGACAGTCGCCCTGAGTGCTCAGTCCCCCTCATTTCTTACTTGGACTGGAGCAAACTCGATTCTTGGAAACACTTCCGCGGTACAAACTCGCAGAATTTCCTTGCAGATTCTTTCGGGGAGAGCCTGGCAGCATCGGCCATCAACCGACCGACCGTTGACTATACGTGCACACCATCAAAATCGTCAACAAGAATTTACGACTTCTTGCCAATTCAATCTGCATCCTTATTGTTCTGAACCCCACAATTCAAAATGGACCCGTCCTGCCGTAGGATGCACCACGCAAGTATCACCCCCGGGGTACAGCCACAAGAAAAGGGCACGGACCGAAGTCCGTGCCCCTTCTCTAGAAATCAGCCGTCGCTTCGCAGCCACGGCCGATGATTCACATTTACGGACCCGACGTGTACGTGTACGCGTTGTTCAACCACTCGCCTCCAACGTACGTGTACAGCGTCACGTAGATCGTGCTCCCGTCCGCCGGCAAACTGTACACCGTCGTCGTCAGCGCGTTCAGGCTTCCGGATTGGTAATACTGGTTGCCGCCCGCTACCGAACCGATATCCAGCCAGTAGGCCGTGCCGCTACCCGCAGTCCACGTGAACGTTGCCTGGTTCCCGCTCAGCGTCGTCCCCGGAACCGGCGTCTGCATCACCGCCAGTCCGCTCGCTGAATTGAACGCCGCGTAGGTGTAGGCATTCGCCGACCACTGGCCTCCAACATACGAGTACAGAGTGACGTAGATCGTGCTCCCATCCGTCGGCAGCCCGTTCACCGTCCATTGCGTTACGTTGCCCAGCGGTCCAGACTGCTCGTACTGGTTGCCGCCCGGCGTCGCGCCCACGTCCAGCCAGTAGTTCGTCGCGCCCGAACCTGGTGTCCAGACGAACGTCGCGCTCGGGCCACTCAGCGTCGAACCCGGAGTCGGCGTGGTGATTACTCCACCCGCCGCCGCCGCGTTATACGCCGTGTAGGTGTACCCCGTGCTGAGCCACACTCCGCTCACTAGCGAGTACAGCGTTACGTAAACCGTGCTGCCGTTCGTCGGCAGTCCGATCACCGTCGTCGTCAGCACGTTGCCCAGATTGCCCGATTGATAGTACTGGTTGCCGCCGGCAACGCTGCCCGCATCCAGCCAGTACGCCGTCGAGCCACTTCCTGCGCTCCACGTGAACGTCACCGTGCTTCCCGTCAGCGTCGAGTTCGGAGTCGGCGAGGTGATCGCCCCTTGCACCGCACTCCCGCCAAACGCCGTGTAGGTGTAGGGATTGGCCACCCACGATCCGTCGATCAGCCAGTACAGGGTCACGTAAACCGTGCTGCCATCGAGAGGCAACGAGTTTACGGTGACCGATTCGGTCGTCGTCGGCAAACTGCCCGACTGATAGTACTGGTTGCCGCCCGCCACCGATCCTACGTCGATCCAGTACGCGGTCGCTCCGGCGGCGCCGTACCAGCTGAAGGTCGCGCTGTACCCGGTCAGTTGCGATCCTGGCGTTGGCGCGTACAGGCCCGGATTCACCACTGTTACCGTGGTCGCCGTGCTTGCGCTGGCGTTGTAGTTGCTGTCGCCGCCGTAGCTCACCGTGATGTTGGTGTTAGCCCCGAACGACAGTTCGCTCGCGCTCACTATCAGCGTGGCCGTCGATGCCAACCCCGCCAATGGCTGCCCGTTCTTCCCGTTCTTCTTCATCCGTTCCAGAAGCGCGGGCGTCAGCGTCCGCCTCTTATTGTTGTTGCCCGCTAGAGTGCCCGTTCCCAACTGCACTCCGTTGTTGTAGAACGTCACCGTCCCCGTTGGCGCCAACCCATTCGGCGAGCCGGTCACGGTGGCCGTCAGAGTCGTGCTGTCTCCTGTGCCAATCGTGCTCGGATTCGCCCCAATATTGGTAGCGCTCGTCGCCTGGTTGATGGTCAGGAACGCATTGACAAACGTGAACGTGTAGTTCGCCGCTGCCAGTGTCCCTTGCGTGACGTGGATGGTGTACTGTCCCGGAGGCGAACTCAGCGTCGCATCCGTGTTGAACGCCGGCGAACCCGACACCACGCCGGACCCATCACCGAGCACATACCCGGTAATGTTCGCGCTGAACGGCGGGAACGATGCATCCCCGTAGTTCATGCTGGCGTTGTTCGCGCTCACCGTCAGCACCGCTTGCGTCGCGTTGGTCGTTTCCGTGGCCGTTGCTGACGAGTAGTTGCTGTTCCCTGCTTGGTTGGCGATTACCGAGCAGGAAACCGTCCCGCTGATCATCGTGTAGAGAGCGCCCACGTTCGAGCAGCCTCCCGCACTGGTGAAGACTACCGGGTTGCCGCTCGCTCCGCCCGTTGCCGCCACCGTGAACTGGCTGCCATACACCGCGCTCGCCGGTGCATTCTGCGTGAACGTGATCGTCTGGCCGGCATGTGTCGCGTTGGTGAGCTCCGTGACCGTTGGCGCAGCCGAGTAGCTCGCGTTGCCCGCCTGATTCGCGATCACCGAGCACGTGCCCGTGCCGCTCGTCATTGTGTAATTTGCGGTTCCGTTTCCGTTGTCGACCACGCTGCAGGATCCTGCCGCCGTGAACGCCACCGTCAATCCCGAACTCGCCGTCGCCGCGACCCCGAACGTGCTGTTGTAAGCCGCGCTCGCCGGAGCGTTGATCGTAAACGTGATCGTCTGCGATTGTAGGCACGTGTTACTCCACGCGCACGATTGCACCAGATTGTACGCGTTCACGCTGCCGAGTCCTGTCGCCAAGTCATAGCCGGGTGCTGCTCCGTATGCCGGCTGATACGAGGATGACGCAGTTCCCGGGCTGGTGTTTGCAATGGCGATTGCGCCGCTGCCGACGCCTGACAGAGTAATCGGCGTATCCGGCTGGTAGCCCGAGCCACCGGCCGTTATAGAGATGCCGCTGACGTAGTTGGGGCCCTGGCCGAGGGTGGTGTTGGTAATGGTGACGTAGTCCTGCTCAAACAGGTCACCGTTGTTGTAGAAAGTCACGTTGAAGTCGCCGGCATAACCCGCGGTTTTCGCCGTCATCGTTACCGTGCTGGATGATCGGGTTGGCGTGTTAATAAGCGCAGTGCACGCGGTCGCCGAAGTGACCAAGTTAGTTGCGATGGTTGTTGTGCTGGATCCAGTCAGCGTATAGGGTCCGCAATTAGGAGAGCCGCTCGGGGCCGCCAGGTAGATCTGCATGCCTGCCGCCGTGGCGCTATCGATCTTGACCGCCCAGACAGCTGTGGTAGATGAAGCCGAAACCGATGCCGTGCACGTCGCCTGCGTGCCGCCCGCCCAGAGCGTGGCCCCGGTCGGCGCCTTATACGGCTGGTTATTGGACGGCCCAGCGATGGTGCATGTAGGCGCGATGGTATAACCTGTGCCCCCATTGATAACCGTGGCCGCAGTGACAACATCGGTGCTGTCCACACCATAGGTGCCAGTTGGTTTATAGCAATGGGCCTCTTCCGCGGTGCCGTTATCCTCGCAAGCCAGGTCGATGTCGCCCTGGGTTACGTCGTTGAAAACGCATCCGCTGCCGGAGCCAGTGCTAGAGTTGCAACCGTTGCCCTGGAACGTCCCGCCAGCCGTGCCGTATTCGTTTTGCGCAATCTGGTAGTAAATGGGATTGGGATTGCCCCAGTTCTGGCCGGTCTTTTGATTCACCAGCGCTTGAATGCCCGCCAGCGAAGGAGAAGCCACCGAGGTGCCGCCGAACCCGGACCACGTGTTGGGAGCGCCGCTGCATGACGCCGAACCATCCGAGGTGTACGACGGGTCAGACCAGCAAACGACTTCGTAGTGCCCCCAAACCCCGTTGGCGGCAAACAATGAAACGTCGGGAATGTCGCGCACGCCATCGGAGGGCACTCCATAGACTGCTTGACCGCCCGTCAGCGTCGAACCCGACTGCCAGGAGGGCTTTGGTAGTCCCTGGCACTGTGGTTCCGTTATAAGGGCAGAAGTAGAGTTTGCACCTCCAGATCCCGAATAGCAATTGCTCGCGCCTCCGCTGGCCGCACCGGTACTGAGGTACGTGCTCGAGGTGTCCCAAGAGGCATTGTTGCAAATAGCCGGGCTCGCCCCATAAGGTGTGAAGCTGCCGGTGACAACTTCCGCGATCAGAGCGTCCGCGCATGCGTCGTTCCAGGGCATCTCCGGAATGTACTGCAACGCCGATCCATAGGATGAACCGTTCGTCGGACTCCAGTAGGTGTTGAAAGAGGCCCCCTCTTCCTTCACCATGTACGTGTCTTCGAAATCGGTCCCGCCCACCGAAACGTTATAGGGAGTACTGGTCCACCCGCTGATGCCCAGGCTGGTCACGTCATACTCGGTACCAACCGAGAAATTCCGCGAGCAAGCCGACGCGCCTGCGTCGCCGGAGGCGCCGAAAATCGAGATGCCTTCCGCAGCCGCCTGCTGATATGTGCTGGTAAAGGCCGCGTTGCCCCCGTTGCCGTTCAGAACTTCGCAGACGCCATAGCTCACGCTTACGACGCCCGGATACGGCGCGCTTCCATTGATCACGTTTTGCAACGCGATCAGGCCGCCGAAGGTGACCGTGCCCGTTGGACACGCGATGTTCTCGATGGCGGCGCTGGGCGCAAACGCAGTGGCCATCTCGACGTCAAGGGCCGCTTCGCCGTCGTCCCCGTTGGTGCCCGGGTCGCTGCAGCCCGGATGCAGCTGCGTGTAAGTTCCCGAGTAACCGCTCAAACCGAAAGTACTGCGGTAAGTCGACCAGTCACCCGTGCCATTGTAGGTGTCGGTGTCCTCGACCACGGCGATCGTCTGGCCTTGTCCCGAGATGCCGGCGTTCCACAATGCATTCAGGTTGTAGATCACCGCGTTATCCTGTGGCGTGACAAAGTAGCAGTTAGTGCCGGGCTCGGTGGGGAAGCTGGTATCTGCACAACCACCCACCGTATATTGCGACTTCGGTTCGTACATGTGTTCCGGCTTAAAGTCGTTTAACGAGTTAATTCCCTTCACCACCGGCGCCAGCGCCGCGGGAATCTGTGGATCATTGACGTTGGCAACATGTATCTCGCCGTTGACATCAAGTTGGTGGATCGAAGTACCGAAGGCTGCCCGCAACTGGCCCGCTGTGCCCGAGAAGTCGATCATGATGCGGCTCGGATAAACCTGGTTGATGCGGAAGCCATGCGATTCGAGCCAGTTGGTGATGGTCTGGACATCTTCCTGCGCCACGCCGAACCTCTGGCCAAATTCCTCGGCCGTAAGCCAATGATGGAAATTCGGCGACTTGCGGTCGTTGAGCGAGTCGATAAACTTATCAACCGCTCTTTCCTGCCCGGGAGAACGCTGCAGCAGCAGGAACATGTGATCGACGTCGAAGGCGTCGGAGACCGCGCCGCGATCGAAGGCGGCGTTCGCCTCCGGGCGCGTATTGCCCGTCAGCGTTACCCGCTTGTTCTCGTCAATCTGCTGCGTAATCCGCGGGCCATCCGGCACCTGCGCGACGCTTGTAGAAGTTTTTTTGCTCTTCGCATAAGCGAAATTGGCGGCGAGCAGGAAGCAGGCCACTAGCATTAGAAGGGTCGCAATATATGTCCGTGATGTGTGTTTCACAATTTCCTCCCCTTTTTCGGGATGATGCGCGCTGAGTGCTCTTACACTCGCGATCTTTACTTGGACGATCTGACTTGCCTGGCCCTGACTTCCCGAATCAAAAAACTTCGGCGCCCGCCCGCACCCCTGCGACCTTCACCTTCCAGGTGAACCTCGCATCGGGTGTGCCGCAGCGCGCCGACTGCATCCGTTTCCCCATCTGTTTTGTGGAATCAAACCGCTATTTGAAACTTCGGCCCATTGTGCCCGGGTGAACTTCTTGCGATTTGTGCCTGCGGTTCTTCACTCTCTTCCTGCCGCCGCACACGCGCTCCCTGCTTACTCGGGACCGCTAGTTATCGAGCAGCCTGCGGGAAAAATGCTGTGACCGCCGTCACATCGCTCAATTTGTTTTTTCAGCAGCCATGCTGGGGAAGCACACTGCCGTGCACACTTGCCCGCAGAGAAGAAAGATTTCTTTTGGAACCGCCGCCCGATGGCTTCTCAAATCAGCGCTTAGTTCAAATGCGCTCACTCGAAGACACTCACTGGCAAATATTCGTCAGCAAGCACTCACTCGCAAGCCACCTTCATCAGATCGTGCCCACCGCACGGCAGCACCCAAGAGTCTCATTCCCCCGGCCAGCCGCCGTGTCATGCACGCGGAAGGTTGCGGCTATGGCCCGACATTTGAATGCATCATCTTCGCCTTGTCAAGAGTTATTCCCAAGCGGAGTGGCAAATCGCAAAATCTCCACCCCAAAAGTGCCACTCGAACTCTGCGATCAAAAGACTTCTGCGTCCTCTGCGCCTTCCTCCACGTCCGCTGCGGTTTAATATTTCGCTCGCCTCCCCGCGCGACTTTTCACCCTGCCCGTCGTACTCTAAGTAATCAGGAGACTCCCAATGAGACTGTGCACCCTCGTCTTCCTCCTCGTCCTTATCCCCCTCGCCAACTCTCAAACCGCTCAATACGTGCAGCGCCTCCCCGCTGGTACTTGGGGAGGTCAGAGCCTTCACGTCGACCTCACCACCGAAGGCGCCACTCTCGAATTCGACTGCGCCCGCGGCACAATTCTCGAGCCCATCGTCGTCGACTCCCACGGCAACTTCCACGTCCACGGCACCTACAAAATGGAAGGCGGTCCAGTCCGCCGCGACGATCAATCCGCCGGCGCGGCCGTTGAGTATACTGGCTCCGTCCATGGCGACACCATGCTCATCCAGTTCGTCCTCCCTGGCAGCGAGCAGCCCTCCGGCCCCTTCACCCTCACCCGCGGCGACTCCGGCAGACTCCGCAAGTGCAAGTGATACGCCGGCTTTCTCTGCGGCAATCCTTGCGGGCTGTGAAGCACTCGACTTGCGCCTTCCTCGCGGCGTTAATTGTGCTCTTGCTGTAAAATCCCGAGCATCGGGGGTGAGGCCCGCTTTATGAATGCGAGTCTGCCGATCGCTGATCGCGGTGCGCGCCAATTGTCTTCTTCGGCCAAGTTTGGTTCTACTGTGCCTGTCGCGGATCGGAAGCGCCACTCCGCACTCGTGCGCGTGACCCATTGGACTATCACTGTCGCGTTTCTCGCTCTGCTGGTTAGCGGAGGAGAGATCGTGCTTTCGCATCCGCGTTTTTACTGGGGTGAGACCGGCAACGTAAACATGCGCCCGTGGCTCAATCTGCACCTGCCATCCTCCAGGGATACCGTGCCCACCGGCTATGGGTACGTGCTCCCTGATCAGAACGGCTGGAGCCGCTATCTCCATTTTCAGGCGGCATGGCTAGCGGTCGGGACGGGTTTGCTCTACGTGCTGTTCGGCTTCTTCGCAGGGCATTTCCGGCGCAATCTGTTTCCCGCGGCTTCTGACCTTTCCATCAAGGAGCTTGGCCGTTCGCTGGTTCGACATCTGCGCTTTGAGCGGCCGGGCGCGGAAGAAGCGTGGTCGTATAACGTGCTGCAGCGCCTTACCTATCTGCTCGTGATCTTCGTGATGTTCCCGTTGATGATCTGGACGGGGCTGGCCATGTCGTTCGGATTCACCTCGGAATTCCCTCTGGCCGTTCGGCTCCTGGGAGGCCAGCAGACGGCGCGCAGCCTGCACTTCCTGGTGACGATATTCCTTGTGCTGTTCCTGTTGATTCACGTGCTGATGGTCTTTGTTTCGGGATTTCGAAACCGCATGCGCGCCATGATTTCAGGAACAGTGATCACCGGCCGCGCTACCCGACCGACGGAGTGAAGTTATGAACAATATCTCTCGACGCAAATTCATTGCCGCAGGGCTGGCTGTGGCGGCCGGCGCATCTGGGATCACCGTCGCTGCCAAAATCGTGCAGCATCATGGACTCATCCCGCCGGACGCGGGAGGACTTTACGGCCCGGGAGAAACGCTGACCTACGCGGCGCAGCGGCTTTTGGGCCGCCATTCCATGGCCCGCGAATTTTCCCGCAGCGAGATTTCGGAGAATCCGTTCGCCAATGAAGTCGATCAGTTGGGCGATGAATTCAAACAACTCCAGGCAGCCAGTTTCGTGGACTGGCGGGTGACTGTGGACGGGATGGCGGCGCGGCCAGCCTCGTTCTCGCTGGCAGAGATCAGGAGTTTCCCCACCAGTACGCAGATCACTATGATCGGCTGTGAAGAAGGATGGACTTACATCGCCGAATGGACCGGGGTGCCGCTCTCTTACATCCTGGACCGTGTTGGCGCGCTTCCCCAGGTGCGTTACGTTGTATACCGCTCGATCCAACCGGACTGGTGGGAGAGCATCGACATGGCGGACGCGTTGCACCCGCAAACGCTTCTCGCCCACCGCATGAACGGAAATGAACTTCCCGTGCCGTTCGGAGGCCCCGTCCGCGTGCGAGTGCCGCGGCAGCTCGGCTATAAGAACGTGAAATACATCAATCGCTTGACTCTGACGGACAACCTCAAACCGTTCGGCAAGGGGCTGGGCGGTGCTAGCCCTGATGGTGGCTACGCGTGGTATGCGGGTATCTAAAAGGAAGCACCCGATGAAAAGATTGAGCGCGGTGTCGTACGCTGTCTCGGTAACTCGCTATAGGCGCGTTTCATGGTACTAATCCGATGGACGAGCCGATAACCTTCGGTCCGTCATTTTTGGGCCTGCGCCGCGCGAAACCTTATGAAAATCCCTGAGAGGTAACATGGCGCCTCACCCAGGATGGCGGATTGAGAATCCCCGCCCTAACGTCGCACAAAGCATGAGTTTAAGGATGGGGCACCCTTTCCCGATAAGAGCTCACCTTGAATCGGACCACATGTCGAATCACTTAGTCGGGACTTACTGCGGAAGGGGATGGCCGCGGGTCTCTGCTCCGAATGGGATGAGCAACAAGCCAACGACAAACGCGATGGCCGTCAGTGCTACCGGCGTGCCGATCGAACCGAAGTGCTTCACTCCCGCGCCGACGAGAAAAGTAATTCCTGCTCCGCCGAATCGGGCAAAGGATGTTGCAAAGGCAAATGCGCTGGCGCGGCAACTGGTGGGATATTGCTCGGGCAGCCAGAGGGTGTAAACGGCAAAATTGGCGCCGCCCAATCCGAGGAAGAAGAGACAAACGAAGAACCAAGGCAACGCTGCCGGGCCAAGGTAGAAGACTTTGCCGAAGGTGAGCGCGATGAAGATCGCCATGAGGCCGAAAAACAAGGCCAGCGTTCCGCGGCGGCCGATTCGTTCGGCAAGCCATGGCATCAACAGGCAGCCAAGGATGGTGGCGGCGGAGACGAGCATGATACCGAACGTTTTGAGGTGTTCGACTTGAAGGCTGGAGCGTCCGGAGGCTTCAGCGAGAGCGGTGATGGCGGTGGGGACGTAGACAGTGCCCGCCCACAAGCCGCAGATGGAAGCCAGCATGAAAAGACAATTCAAAACCGTGCGCCGGGCCCGAGTGGGAGAAAAGATCGCGCCTAATGGACGCCAGATCGCCCAGGTGTGTACCACGTTTTCTTTTTCCAGCCAGCGCGCGGGTTCGCTCACACCGTGACGGATCCACGCCAGCAACAGAGCGGGGACGCCTCCGACGGCAAACATGGCGCGCCAACCGAATGGGGCACCGACGAGATAATTGGCAATGGCGGCAAGAAAAAATCCGACATAGTAACCCGTGTGCATGAAACCGGCGCCGGCGATGCGGCGGCGTTCGGGCCACTCTTCGGCGACAAAAGTTCCGCCCATCGCCCACTCTCCGCCGATGCCGATACCAGCCAAAAAGCGAAGAGCCGCCAGCTGCCACACGTGGGTGACGAACGCGCTCAGGAAGGTGAAGACCGAATACCAAACGATGGTGAGCATGAGCGTTCGCACGCGCCCGAATTTGTCGCCCACAGGTCCCCAGAGAAACGCCATGCCCCAACCGACGAGGAAGAGAGCGAAGAGCAAGCCTCCGTAATAGCCGACGTTCGCTTTAGTAGCGGCAATGCCGGAGCGCGGAAGGAGTTCACGGAGCGAGGGGACGAGGACGAGAGCATAGATCAGGGAATCCATGCCATCCAAGGTCCATCCGCCCCACGCTGCCCAGAAACCACGCACCTGATTTGAGGAAAGAGACCGGGCAGGTTGCCGGGATTCGGGCGGGAGGTTGCAGGCGAGGCTGGCCATGGTGCGGGGGAAAATATATCACGGCTCTGCAGATTGGGTCAGGAACTGCCAGAATGGCGCGGCTCGGTTTCCGCCGTGACGGACCAGATGCGCTACAAAATTGCCCACCGTGACAGAGAAACGGCAGTGGCAGCGGAAGCGGAAAATACATTTCAGCCGTTTATTGCTTAATCTCCCGCCGCCATCTCCTCGGCGCCTTGCCAGCTTTCCTGGCCAACAGACGGCACTTGTGCGAAGCCGCTCTCGTTGCGTAGTTGGGCCTCTAATGCAGCGAGTTGAGCTTCGATATCCTGCGCCGCCTGGCGTTTGCGGATCACCTCTTCGCGGTACCGCTGTAAGAAATAATGGATTGTCTCAACGCGAATTCTGATCGAGCCGGACGGCTTGTTTTCATCGAGATCCTTAAAGCAAAAGTACGGCGTGCCGGATTGCTCGATGATGCCTTCGATGACACCGTAAATCGGCGCGTCGTGCCCGCACTTGAAGCTGGAGATTTCGAGCGCTACCAGATTTGGATGCCGTGCAGTAAACTTCGCGGCCCAGACTTTGTGGTTGGTGCTGCACGAATAGGAATTCTTCCAGGCGTCGGTGATGTCGAGCGGACTTGAGATGACACCGGCGCGGACTTCTTCGCCGAAGAGGCGCTCGAGCATGTCGTCATCGAGCGGCAGCGTGTTTTGCGAGAAGATCGGATAGCCGAGCTTCTGGAACTCGTCGAGAATTTCGTGATTCAGGCCCGGGTCGTGATGATAGGGCCGGCCCAGCATGACGATGCCGATGCGGTCCTCGCGCTCGAGTTGGTCGAGCGCCTGACGGGCGCGCCAGCGGATGTTGGTCTCGTAATCCTTCAGTGCGGCGAAACCGGATTCGACGGCGCGATCGTTTTCTTCGAGCGACAGGCCGAGGATCGGAGTCAAGCCTTGCAGCATCTGGTGCGCGAATAATTTGCGGTCGGCGAAGTTGAGCACCGGGTCGATGTATTTGACGTTGTTCTCGGCGAAAACGTCGTTCTCTTTCGTGAACGCGGCCTTGACCGTTTCTGGGGTCGCGGTCACGGTGGGGCACGCATTTGCGCCCACAATTTTCACGAGCGACGAATGCAGCACGTCATACATCGGGAAAAAGATTGCGTCGAGCGGCTTCTTCCGGTGCTTCTCCTGAATCAGGTTGTAGACGTGTGAAATGCCGATCTTTGCCGGGAAGCACGGGTCGATTGCGCCGCGGCTTGCGCCCGCGCGGTAGAGTTCGGAACTGGTGTAGTCGGAGTAAATGATGTTTTCCGGCTGCACACCGAGGCTCTCGAAGTACGCATTGAAGAGTGGCGCGTAGGTGTAGATGTTGAGCACGCGCGGAATGCCGATGCGCAGGTTCTTGCGATTTTCCATGAGCGCGCGGCGTTCTTTTGCGCCCTTGGCCCAGCCGGCCCAACCCTTGGTGGGCAGCGGGTCGGCGACGGACTTGGCGTTCGTGGGGCGGAAAACTTCTTTCGACGCCATATCGACAAAGTTGGGATGCGCGGCGCGGATCGTGTCGAGGCCGGCTTTGATCTCCTTCATGTCGTTGACGTCTTCGACCGTGCCCTTCTCACAGGTGGCGATGATGAGGCGCTGCTCGCCGTGCATGAGCGGAACCTTGGTGACTTTTTGAACGGGCACGAAACTCATATCGTCTTTGGGCTGCGTGCGAATGTCGATGAAAGTTCGCAGGCAGTCGTTCTTGCAGAAATGGCAGCGCGTGTCTTCGTTGCGCGTTGTGCGGTACTCGATTTTCCGCACGGCGTCGAGACCGATAAAGGTGGTGTGCTGGCCTTTACGCCACAGTCGCAACGATTCCTGTGCGGCGCCGATGGCGCCCGATTCGCCGCAGTGCTCATGGACGATGATCTCAGGCGTCTTGCCGGTAGCGCGGAAGCTGTTGCGGATGAAATCGACTTCGGCTTTCACGACGGCGAGGTTATTTTGCGTTCCGCCTTGCAGCACGAAGCGCGAGCCTAGCGCCGCCAGGTTCGGAATGCTGGCAACATAGAGAAAAACATTCTTCGGAAGTACGGCGGCGAGGCCGGCGAGAATTTCTTCCGCGCGCCAACCCTGACGCTGGAAGTTCACGATGTCGGACTGCATGAAGACCGCGCAGCCGTAGCCGAAGACCGGCATGGCCTGCGCCGAGAACGCCAGGTCGGCATATTGCGTCACGTCGAGGCCGAAACCTTCGACGGTGGATTGCAAGAAATATCCGTTGCCCGCGGAGCACTGCGTGTTGAGTTTGAAATCCTTGACGCGGCCGTTGTGCAGGATGATGATCTTGATGTCTTGGCCCCCGACGTCGACGATCACGTGCGGATCCTCGTAGAACTTAAGCGCTGACTCGGTGTGCGCGACCGTTTCTACGAGCGCGACGTCGGCATCGAGGATGTCTTTCAAAATATCTTTTGCGTAACCGGTGGTCGCGACGCCGAGCACCTCCAGCTTCGCATTTTGCGCTTCGACCTGACCACGCAGGTTTTCGAACATTTCGATCGTGTCCTGGATCGGATTGCCGTTTGAGAGCTGATAGGACTTACAGAGGATGTCGCCACTCTCATTGAGCAGCACAGCTTTTGTCGAAGTCGAGCCGCCGTCGATGCCGATGAAGCCAGCAACGGTCGAGTTCTTCTGAAAAAGCGCGGGGGTGAATTTCTTGCGGCGATAGGCTTCTTTGAAGACGTCGAACTCAGTGCGATCTTCAATCAGACCCTTGCCGCCCGACTTGGCTTTTTCTTCCTGGCGGCCGAAGTCGATGTAGTGAATCAGATTTTCGTAGCTGCGATAACAGCCGATGCAGTCGTCTTCCGTGCGTCCGAATTCGACCGCGCCGAGCGCGGCGAAATACTGCGCGTTCTGCGGAACTTTGATAAGGTCTTCAGGCTTCGAACCTTCCGGAACGGCGACTTTGCGTTCCTTCCACATGCGTGGAATGTTGGCTTGCCAAGCCTCGCGCATCCCTTTGATGAAGCTGTTCGGGCCGCCGAGCAACAGCACATGCGGGCGCAATGTGTGCCCGCGCGTCAGCACGCTGAGGTTTTGCAGCACGATGGCTTCGAAGAGCGACGCCATTAGTTCGTCCGGTGGCGTGCCAACTTTTTGCAGACCGTTGATATCGGTTTCAGCAAAGACTCCGCACTTGCCCGCGACTTTGTGGAGCTTGATGCCGTGGTACTTTTGTTCGGCGAGCAGTTCGGTGGGAATCTTCAGCTTGGCGTTGATCTTGTCGATGACGGCGCCTGTGCCGCCCGCGCATTTGTCGTTCATCGATGGAATTTTCTTCTTGCGGCCTGTGTCTTCGTCGTCTTTGAAGACAATGATTTTCGCGTCCTGTCCGCCGAGTTCGATTACGGAGTAAACCTCCGGATGCAATTTTTCCACCGCTAGCGAAACCGCGGTCACTTCCTGCACGAACTTCGCGCCGATCTGGTCGGCGATTGCGCCGCCGCCCGATCCAGTCATGAACATACGCGTGTTGTGCGAATTCATGGCAGTATCGGCTTCCATGCGCTTCAGGAACTCGAGCGTCTTCTCCGGCTGCTTGGTTTCGTGGCGCTGGTAGTCCTGCCAGAGAACCGCGTCGCTCGCAGCATCGACAACTACTGCTTTCACGGTCGTCGAGCCTACATCCAGGCCAACCAGGAATTTGATTGCGCGATCATGGCCGTGCACGGGCTGGCGCACCGGCTTGGCAATTCGAACCGGATGGACCTCTGGTTCGAGCGGTGCGATCTGAATTAGCTGCGGACCCTTGTGGTCGTGCATGGGTTCCTTTCTGGCTTGTCGGCGAAAGTCAAACTCTCTAACCGCAGAGGACGCTAAGAAAAACCGCAGAGGTCGCTGACGACAATATTATGTCTCCGAACCCTGCGAGCTCTGTGATTCTAGTCACCGGACACTGCCGGAAGCGTTTCCACCCGCACACGCGACTTCTTCCAGAAATGCGTGTCTTTATCGATGCGGTCGTTCACATGCAAGACGAACTGCGCGGCGGTGCCGGCGACTCCGTCGCGATGCGGCACATAATAGAACGGCCGCTTCAGCTCGGGATGCTCGTCAATGTAGGCGCGAATTTCGTTCATGGTCTTGCCCGTTTGCTTCAGGCATTGTTCGAATTCCGTCTTTGCCTTGACCTTGGCTTCGCCCAGCGCCATCTGTACCCGGCTATGAGCGTTGACCTCGCCCTCGCCGGAAGTTTCGATGGGAAGGAAGATCATGTCCTTGAATTTGTTGACGACCGCAGATTGCACGCCATCGGACTGCGATGACGGCATGCAGCCGAACGGCTTGAGCGCCAGCACCATGTGGCACATTTTGTGGATGGTGTAATAGACGTTCTTCCCAACTTCGAGATGCCCTTCGCCGCCGCGCGCGAACTGATTGTAGAAGGGATTCGCTAGATCGGCTAACTCTTTCTGCGGCGCAAGGTGATGCGTGATTCCGCCGAGTTGCTTGATCGTCCGGTGATAGAAGAAGTTCCACATGCGTTCGCCGGCGCCGATGCCCCAGAGCTTTTTGCGCAAACCGATGTAGTTGGCGAAATTCTTCTTCAACTCGTACCACTCGGGATTTCGATGCGGGCGATTGACCGGCCACTTGGCGATGGCGTGCGCCTTGGCCTGATACATGAGATAGGCGACCCAGGTCGCGATCGGCTCGACCAGCACCTGCGCGCCCTCGCGCTCAAGGAACTCGAACATGTGGAAGTTGCCGTCGCCTTCGGTGATCTGCGCCCAGAATTCGCCCGTGATCTTCACCAGCGGCTTCACGCGCGTACGGTCGACTTCGATCGAGTCCATCTTGTCGCGAGCCGACTTCAGCGCACTCAGATAATCCTTACCCCACATATGCTCGTGCCACTTGCCAAAGACGTTGGCGGTGTTGCGGAGAATCTTGTTGCTCTTAAACTTCGGCTTCGCCCAGTTCGGCGCACGCTGTTCGATCTCGAACGAGTCGCGATTCTGTAGGTCCTCGCACAGCCCGTCCACCGCCTCGCGGAACACGCGGTCGGTCTCGCCCTGGTTCGCTTCATACGGGCGAATCTGATAGATGAGGTCGTTGATTACGTCGCCGAGGTGCATGGCGTTCAACATGCCGAAGCCGAAGTCGATGGTGAACTTCAGGCCCGGCTCACCAGAGGCGGCCTTGATTCCGTCGCTGTCTTTGAAGAGCAGCACGCGGAAGCCGTCGAAGCCGGCATTCTTCAGCGCGAAGCGATACTCGGCTTCATACATGCCGAAGCGGCAGGGGCCGCATGACCCGGCGGTGAAGAAGACGTAGTTGTCGAGAATCTTCTTCCGCGGGATGCCTTTTTTTTCGAGGAACTGCAAATACTGGACCAGATTGCCGACGGTGAAATACGTGGGATTGCACTGCCCATTGTTGCCGAATTCTTTGCCGGTCTGGAAGGCGGCGACGTTCGGCACCGGCAATTTCTCACAGCGATAGCCGCAGCCCTGGAAGACGGCGCAAATCAAATCCTCGTGCTTCCAGGTGAAGCCTCCGAACAGAATGGTGACCTGCCCGCGCTCCTCGGCGGTAAATGCGCGCTCAATGGGGCGATGGAAATGAGTGGGCTGATCGAGGCCCGCGATCTTGCGCAGGCGAGCGCGCTCGGCGGCGAGCCGCTGTTTGATTTCCGAGTCGTTTTCAATCTGGACGAGATTCGTCGCCATACTTTCCTCCGACAATTTGTTGAACGGTTGCAGTGCTAACGCGAGGCTGGCTGAGAGTGCTCGGGAACCGGGCATGCCTAAGGCCGAGGCTGGAGATTACACCCGGTGTGGCGGGGGAGATTTTACTCGACAACATTCGAACTCCAACAAAGGCTAGGAGGTTCGAGTCTTGCACCTGCTGAATCAAGGCCCAACGACAGAATGCAGGCGCCGGATTTTGCGAAAAAACGTATTATCGGATGCGGGCGCACGGGCCCAAGTTGCAAGAATTTCCCCACATGCCGAAAACCTATTAACAGCCCCGAGTTAAAAGATAACTAACAGAATTGTTCCTCGGGCGCAAGAGTCGAACACGAAAATTCGCGAATGTCGGTGTTCGGGTTTGTGGCGGCCCTTGACGAAGATTTTCCGCGATCCATGTTGAGCCCTCGCTCGGCAAAGCAGTTCGCTCCTCGATCTCCCTCTGGCGTAGGACCGGAATGGTTTTCTGGCGGCATACGCCAATGCCTTCCCCCAAACAGACCAGGCATTTCCTCTTGCTCAGAGTTTTCGAATGTCGCCCTTGACCGGCCCTCCCGCTACGAATCATTGACTCGCGCCGAGGCGCTTACCTATGGCCTTCTCCCGCGCGGCATCGGTTTCCCGCCCTAACTGGCCGTAAGCATCCGCCATTGCCGTGTGCGGCTCCGGCGCTTGGGGCAAAATCGCAGCCGCTTTCTTTAGTATCGGCAGCGCGGCTTCAGGATGTTTCGAGAGGACCAGGGCTTGCCCCTCAAGCAGCAGAGCCCCGGGATTTTCGGGAGCTACTTTCAGTACTTTGTCGCACTCGGTAATAGCTTCCCGCGCGTGGCCCGTCTTGTTATAGGCGGTTGCCAGGAAAAGATGCGCTTGCCCCCAATCCGGCGCCAGGGCGACGACCTTCTCGAACTCCGGAACTGATGCCGTGAACTCTCCGCTTTGGTATAACGCCATAGCCAGTTGGAAATGTTCTTTCATCGAATCCGGCCGCAACTTCGAAGCCTGACGCAACACCGGCACCGCCTTTTTAAAATCGCGCCGCAGCATGTAACACTGCCCCAGTTGCCGGTAGGCAATGAATATGTCTGGGTCTTTGGCAATGACTTGCTCTAGCAACGCAATGGCTTCCTGGTAGTGCAGCCCTTGCGCAAGGAGTTCTACCCGATGCAACTTGTTACTGATCTCGATCTTATCCTTGGGATCGATGGCGCTGGCTTGGGCCTCGCGCGCTGCTGGAGCGTTGTCCGCGAAGTACCCCAACGCAGCCAGGTTTGCCTGCTGGCCCTCACCTAAATGCGCCGTGGGCGCTGCCTTGGACATGCTTGTCCTCTGCCGGAACGCGTCTAGCTGTTCTTCCAGCGTGTCGGCCACGGCCTTGGACCCAGGCGCCAGGTTGCGCTCGGCTTGCGGGTCCGCTCCCTCGTCATATAACTCCCGCCGCGGCGCCTCAACGAACAGATACTTCCCCGCTCGCAGCGACCGAAGAGGACTCCATCGAAACGACGTATACGCATAGTCCGATTCCGCGTACATCGGGCGGTCGGCGGGTTGCCCATCTGTCGGTTGCCGATACTGCGCCACCTCCGCCGGCGACCCAGACCCCGCCTGCTCGGCGGACGCCAGCTTCATCATGCCCAGCAACGATTCCCCTTGCACCTGCTGCGGAACTGCAATTCCCACCGTTTCCAATATCGTCGGCAGCACATCCACCAGCCCGGCGCGGCCTTCGACTCGCTTTCCCGCAGAGACTTCTCCCGGCAGCTTGAACAGGAGCGGGACGTGGATGGTTTCGTCATACAAAAACATCCCGTGGGTATCCTCTCCGTGGTCGCCCAGCGCTTCGCCATGATCGGACATCACCGCAATCATCGAGTTTTCGTAAAGTCCGCCGGCGTGCAATTTGTCCAGCAACTTCCCCACGGCGGAATCGGCGTAGGCAATCTCGCCGTCGTAGGGCGCGGATTTGTATCGGCTCCTATAGGGTTCGGGAGGATCGTAGGGATCGTGGGGATCGTAGAGGTGTACCCAGAGGAAGAAAGGACCATGCGGGTGCTGATTCAACCACGCAATGGCGTGCGCCACCACCACGCCTCCACGGCGCTCCGCCGTGTGGTAGCGATCTCCTCCTGGGGGCATTTGGCTGAAGCCGGCGTCGTAGGTGTCAAACCCGCGCTCAAACCCGGGAACGCTCCCCGCTACCGGGTCGAGGACCATCGCGCCAACAAAGGCGGCGGTGTGGTATCCGTGGGCGCGCAGGATTTCGGGCGCATAAGGCAAGGTCGCCGCCAGCGGCACACCGAAGTTATTCACCTGGTGAAACTGGGGGTAAGTCCCGGTCAGGATGGTCGCGTGCGAGGGCGCGGTCAGCGGGACCTGCGAATAGGCCCGCGTGAAAACCACGGACTGGTGGGCTAAGGCATCCAGGTGCGGAGTCAGTCCACGCTCGGAGCCCAGAAACCCCATGCGGTCCGCGCGCGTCGTGTCCACCGTGATCAGAACAATGTTGGGCGGCGCAGACGCGGCGGCCACCGTACCCGCAGCCAGCCATGCAACCCACACCAAACGGCGCATCAGTGACATGGGCAGGACTTTATCATGTCGGAAGACCCCGCAAGAGCAGCAATGTACCCAGACAGCGGCTCTAGCCGCTCGTAACCGCTATCTCACGCTAAAAGTGAGCCTCTACGCCACGCTCGCCGCATCATCCAGAATCGACTTCTCTCCCAACACGCCCATCGCCAGCGGCGCAGCCCCACGTCTCGCGCTCGTCCTCTGCAGCGCCGCACACAGCGCCGCCGCAAATCCATCCGTCAGGCAATCGATATCGCTCCGCAGCGCCCGCGTCGTGTATCCCCGGTTCACCGCAAACGTCCCGCGCACTTCGCCCGCCGCTGACACCAGATCCATCCGCAGCGCCCATCCTGTATTTGCCGTTCCCTCATCCCGTGTCCACGCATAACGCACCGGCCCACTCCCATCCAGCATCCCCGGCCATCCCGGAACCTCTGGACTAAACGAAAACTCGAAGCCGTCAAAATCGTTTTCCCTAAACGCCGCCTTCAATACCTCGCAAATCTCTTCCACGCTCTTCGCGCGTCCGAGCTCATCCTTCGCCCGCCGGATCGCCAGATTATTGCTGATAATCGACTTCTGCTCCCAAGTCCGCCGCGCCACCCGCGCCAATTCGTCCACCTCGTCGTATCCCAGGTGTTGCAGCCCGAAGAAAATTCCCAGCCCCACAATCGCCAGCACCACCGCAATCGTTCCCGACTGCGGCGAAAGCAGCGGCAAACTCGCCAGCGCAAAGCACGCCGACACCGCGTACAGCACCACCACCGCCTGTCGGTGCGACAGTCCCCGTTGCAGCAGTTTGTGGTGAATATGTTCTCCATCCGGACGAAATAGCGGTCTGCGATTCAAAAACCGCCGCAGCACCGCCATCAGCGTATCCAGAATCGGCAGCCCAAACGACACCACAGGAATCGCCACCGCCACCGCCGTCGGTGCCTTCTCCGAACTCGCCAGCGACACCGCGCTCAGCACAAATCCAATCACCAGGCTGCCGCAGTCGCCCAGAAATATCGTCGCCGGATTGAAGTTGTATCGCAGAAATCCGACAATCGCTCCCGCCAGTGCAATTGTCACCACCTGCGTCAGAGCGTCTCCGTTCACCAGCGCCACCACAAATACCACCATGCTCGCAAACAGTGCCGATCCGCTCGCCAGCCCGTCCAGTCCATCCAGCAAATTAAATGCGTTTGTGATCAGCAGCACCCAGAACACCGTCAGCGCCAGTTCCGCGACCGTTCCCAGCTTCCGATCGCCAAACAGCAGTTGCAGCCGCGTAACCCCGTACCCATCCACGTACAGCCAGCACGCCGCCAGAATCTGCACGCCAAACTTTACATAGGGTCCCAGCGGCCGGAAATCGTCCGCCAGCCCCAGCCCAAAAATCAGCAGCGTCGGCCCCAGCAATCCCAGCAACGTCGTGGATGAAAAAACATAATGCCAATGAAAGACGCTCGCTGCTCCCAGCGCCACTCCCACCACCGCCACCACCGCGCTCAGAATCGCAATCCCGCCCAGCCGCGGTATCGGCCGCTCATGCAGATGCCGCGCCGACTGCGGTCCGGTAGCCCATCCCCGCACGTTCGCCGCATCCCGCACCACGCGCGACATCACCGCCGATACCACCAATGCCGCCGCGAAAATAAATAAGTAAATCACTTAGTTCCTGACTTCCTCGCCGTCGTTACTATCCGTTCGCAAGGTTCTGACCTCTGCAATCTGACCTCTGCAATCTGCAATCCCTTCACTTCTGCCTTCTAACTTCTGACTTCTGACTTCTAACTTCTGACTTCCCCTCACCCGCTCGCGTACTTCTCTCCCGCCGCCACCGCTTCCTCCGACCGCGGCCGCTTCGCCGGCACTCCCTGCCAAATCTCCTCGCCCGCCCGCTCGCCCACCACCGCCCGATATACTTCCATCAGCCCCGCCGCCATTCGCTCCGACGTGAAATGCTTCTCCACACGTTTCCGTCCCGCCGCGCCCATCTCCCGGCGCCGCGCGCCATTCTCCAACAAATACCGAATCGCCTCCGCCAGTACCCCCACATCTCCCGGCGCCACCACCATTCCCGTCTTCCCGTGCTGGTTCACCCACGGCACGCCCGTTGGCAAATTCGTCGAGATCACTGCCTTCCCGCACGCCATCGCCTCCAGTTGCACAATCCCAAACATCTCCGCGTTCGTGATCGACGGCAGCACAAACAATTCCGCCGCGTGGTAATACGCCACCAACTCCGCGTCTGATACCTGTCCCGCAAATTCCACTCGCTCCGCAATTCCCGCTCGCTGCGCCTCGTCCCGCAGCGTCTTCTCCAGCGGCCCCGTCCCAATAATCACCAGCCGCGCCGCACTCTTCTCCGCTACTCCCGCAAACGCCCGGATCAGATTCCCCACGCCCTTGTAGCCCACCAGCCGTCCCACGGCGAGCACCATCGGCCGCCCATCCCGCAGCTCTTCCACCCGCCGACGCCCGCTCTCACCGAGCTCAAATCGCTGCAGCGGAATCCCAAACGGCACAACGTGGCATTTCTCCCGATGCCTTCTCACAAACTCCGAGATCTCGATGTGCGTCGGCGTCGGCACCACAATCGCGTTCACTCGCCGGTAAAACGCCTCCAGGAACGGCCTATATATTTTGAGCAGATTTTTCTGCCGCACCACGTCGCTGTGAAAGTGCGCCACCACCGGCATCTCGCGCGCCGCCATCATCGCCGACAACTCCGCCAGCGGATTCGGCACATGCACGTGCATCACATCCGCCTCAAACTTCCTCGCCCACAGCGGATACGCCGGCGCCATCGAGCACGACCACAACTTCCCCAGGCTCGCCACCCGCGTCACCGCCACCTCTCTCATCTCGTGCTCCGTGCGCATGCGCGTGTTCGCCACTACCACCCGCACCTCCACCTGCTCGCGCATCGTCTCGCACATCTCCCGCAGCGCGCTCTCCATCCCGCCCACTACCGGGTCGTAAAATTTCCCCAGTTGCAGGACCCTCATGCCATCGCCTCCCGCAACTCTGCTCCATCCCCCAACTTCCCGCCCATCGCACGCGCCAGAATTCCCGCAAATTGCGCCGCCAATTCCTCCGGTGCCAAATTCTCTTCTATCCATCTCCGCCCGCGGCTTCCCATCCGCTCCCGCAACTCCGCGTCAACTCCCAACGTGATCATCCGCTCCGCTAGCCCGTCCGCATCCAGCGGCGTAAACAGCAATCCCGTCTCTCCATCCCGAATCAACTCTGCCGGCCCCCACTGGTTCACCGCGATCACCGGCACTCCGCACGCCATCGCCTCCACCACCGATCGTCCCAGTCCCTCCGGCCCGCGATTAGCCTGCACCAGAACATCCAACAACGAGAGAATCCGCGGCACATCTTCCCGGAATCCTAAAAATTCCACCCGTCCCCGCAACTTCGACGATTCCACCTTCTCCCAAAGTCCTTGCTGGTAGCCCGATCCGGCCTCCGTCGCGTATGGGTTGTCCCCCACAATCAAAAACCGCGCCCGTGGCAACCGCTCCAGCACGCGCTCCGCCGCCGCCAAAAAAACATCCTGTCCCTTCAACGGAGTCACCGCTCCCACCATCCCAAACCAAAGTTCCCCATCCCCCTTTTCCAACTCGTCCGCTGTTGCTGTTGCCTGTGTGGGGCGGACACTCTTGTCCGCCACAGTTGGTGTTGGTGTTGATCTTGATGTTGGTGTTGATCTTGCCTTTGCCCCCGTTGTCCCTGCCCCCGGCCGAAACCTCTCCAAATCCACAATGTTGTAAACCACCCGCGTCGCCACCGCCTCCGACACGTACTTCTTAAACTCCCCCTCCACATACTTCGAAATACAAATCGCCAAATCGCACCGCCGCGCGAGCAAAGCAAGCGCGCTTCGCGACAGCGCTCTCTCCTCCAGCCCATCGCGCATATACCAAATCAACGGCACACCCTTCGGCCTCCGCGCGAGCGCTCCCATCACATGCGCCTTCGCCGCATTCGTCACCACCGCCGCTGCCCCAATTTCTTCAATCAATCTCCCCAGGCGCCGCCGAAACCCAATCACGCTCCACGCCGCCCGCATCAACTGCGCGGCTCCCGGTCTCCGCGCCGTCTCCCCCGTAGCCTCCAGCGCCCCCGGCCACTCCACCACCCGCGTCTTCGCCCCCGCCAGCAATGCAGCTCTTTGAAATTTCCCATCCCCCGGCACGATCACATGAAACTCAAACGTCCCCCGCAGCCGCGCCACCAACTCCAGCAAACTGATCTCCGCCCCGCCGATTCCCCGCATCCCGCAAACCACCGCAATCCGCGGCAACCCCGCGCCCGGCAAGGGTTCCTGCGCTCCGCACTCTGGCATCTCCAATCTGCACTCAGCCGTTGGCACTTTTCCCTCAGTCTGGCTTCTAACTCGCTGCGAACTTCTGCCTTCTAACTTCTGATTTCTGCCTTCCCCCAGCCCAGTTCAGCAGCACAAACAGCGACCACACCTCCGACCACGATTGCTCCTTGTCATCCTTCTCCAATCCTTCCAGCAACTCCCGCCCATACGCCGCATCCAGTCCCAGCGCCGCATACAAACTTTCATCCCGCAGCGTCCCCGCAATCGTTTCCCGCAGTCCTTCCCGCAGCCACTTGCGCCACGGAAACGTGAAGCCCATCTTTTTCCGTTCCGGCAGTTCCTCGCCCATCAGGTCATTCAAAATTCTCTTCGTCAGTCGCTTCCCCGCTCCCCGTCCCGCAAAATGAAACTCCGGCCTCATCCCCAGCGCCGCCTCCACCAGATCCAAATCTAAAAACGGCACCCGCAGTTCCACCGAACTCGCCATGCTGAACACGTCCGCATCCCGCAGCAACTGGTACCGCATGTAAAACGTCAGCTCCATCCCCGCAATCCGCTGAAAGTCGTTCTCCATCGCCGCCACGTTCTGCTCCAGTCGCTCCGCCAGCGCCCGCCGCTTTCCACCACGCCACCGCACGCTTCTCTGCAGCAAATACGCGTCTGCCAGCGTCCGTATCTCGCCCGCCTCCGCTACCTTCTTCCACGGAATCGGACTCCCACTCACCTTCGCCATCAATCCCGCCGCCGACCGCAGCCCCGCCCCAAACCTCTTCGCATAAGCCAGCAGCCGCGGCCCATTCCGAAACGTCGAGTACCCGCCAAACAACTCGTCCCCGCCAATTCCCGTCAGCAACACTTTCAATCCGCACTTCGCGCCCGCCCGCGAAATCACAAACGTGTTGATCCCATCCACCGTCGGCTGATCCATCGCCGCGAGCGCCTCCGGCAAAAGCTCGCTCAAATCCGCCGCGCTCAACGTCACCACCTCATGCCGATGCGGAATCTTCCCCGCAATCCGCCGCGCATGCGGCAACTCCGAAAATTCCTGCTCTGCAAAATCCACCGTCAGCAAAGTGATCGGGATCGCCGACTCCCGCGCCGCCACCAGCGCAATCAAACTCGAATCCACTCCCCCCGAAAGAAACACTCCCACGGGCACATCGCTAACCAGATGCGCTCCCACCGCTTTTTCCAGCCGCTCCCGAATCACTCCCACCGCCGTCTCAAAGTCCCCCAGGCTGGCAAACTCCGCCATCCCCGGCGCAAGATACCCAACCCCCTGCACAGACTCGGTACCCGCCGGCCAGATTCCACGAAGCGCCGCGGGCCGGCCCACACAGTCATAACCGGTATATGCCGAATCCCCATTCGCCCCAAGGTAGCGTTGCGCCTCAGGTCTGCCATCCCAGTCGTATCGCACCTGCTTCACCGGTCCGGGCCGCGCGCTCCACCACATCCCCTCCCAAACCGCGCCCCGCCCATCCACCCGAAGTAAACATCCCGGCCCCACTTCCCGAATTTCTTTCCAAATCGTCTTCGGACCAATCACCGCCCCATACGCCAAAAACGAATCCACCGCCTCCTCATCCACCGTCAACGGACCAATCCCCGCCCGCTCCAGCGCCCGCACCTCCGAAGCAAACGCAAATAGCTCGTGAGGGGCGGACACTCCTGTCCGCCGCTCTTGGTGTTGATCTTGGTGTTGAACTTGATCTTGCTGTTGGTCTAGCTCAACCCCCACTCCCACGCGCCGGTAATAAACCGGCTTGATCCCCATCGCATCCCGCGCCAGCAGCAGCATCTTCGTCTGCCCATCCCAGAACGCGAATGCAAACATCCCCTCCAGCTTCGTCAGCGCCGACTCGCCCCACACCACCAGAGCCCGCAGCAGCACCTCCGTATCGCCCGTCGTGTGGAATCGCGCTCCCAATCCCTCCAACTCCCGCCGCAACTCGCGAAAGTTATAAATTTCGCCGTTATAAACCAGCCACGATCCCGTCTCCGCATCCTCAATCGGCTGCCGCGATCCGTCGCTCAAATCCAGAATCGAAAGCCGCGTATGCCCCAGCACCACCGATCCCCCACCCACAGGAATCGCAATCAACCCCTCCGCATCCGGCCCCCGATGCCGCAGCGCCGCCATCATCGCCCGCACCCCAGCCTCCGCTCCGGTGCGAGAAGCTCGCGCGCCCGCCTCTCCATCTCCCCCGTAACTAAAAATCCCGGCAATCCCGCACATACGCCGCTACACCGCCTCTTTCACGCCGCCACCTTCATCGCGCTCGACGCCCGCAAAATAATCCTGCATCGCCAACTCAAACTCATCGCCCGCGCGATCCCAATTCATCTCGCGCTCCACCCATGCGCGTCCATTCCGCCCTAGCGTCTCCGCCAGTTCCCGCTCTCGCAAAATTTTCACGATTGCCGCCGCCACCGCCACCTCATCCGTCGGATCGACCAGCAATCCCGTCACGCCCTCGCGCACCGCGTCCGGCACTCCGCCCGACCGTCCCGCAATCACCGGCTTCCCGCACGCCGACGCTTCCACCAGCGCCAACCCGAATCCCTCCGCCCAAACCCCGCGCCGCGTCCGGTCTTCGCGGCTGCACATGATGAACGCATCGCACGCGTTATAAATAAACGGCAACTCCTCATTCTTCAATCGCCCCGCAAATACTACGTTGTCCTGCACTCCGCGCTCCCGCGCCAGCTGCGCCAGATACTCCACGTCGTCGCCTTCCCCCACCATCACATACGCCACATCCGGCACCGCCTTCACCACCCGCGCCAGCGCCCGGAGCACCACATCGTGCCCCTTATACCGATTCACTTTCACCATCCGCGCCACCGTCAGCAGCGTCGGCCTGCCTTCAATCCCCAATCGCCGCCGAATCCCGCTCGCATCCATCCCCGGACGAAAATGCTCCGCATCCGCCCCCGGCCGCACTTTCACAATCTTCGACTCCTCCACTCCCGCCGACTTCACAAACGCGCGCGTGTATTCGCTGTTCGTGATCACCAGGTCCGCGTCGCCGAGCGCCCCTACAATCTTCGCCCGCCGCCACTCGTCCATGATTTCGACCGCGTGCGTCCACACCAGATACCGCATCCCATACCACCGCTTCAACTTGCGCGCCGCTATTGCTGCGTTCACGTGCCCGCAATGCAGCATCAACTCCCTGTCTCTCTTCACCAGCTTTTCCGCCGCCGCATACATCTGCCACACCTGCCACGCCGTCCGCATCCCCGGAATCCCAGGCGCTCCCGCATACCGCGCCGCCGCATAATTCTGCTCCTCGTCAAACGCCGCTGCCCGCGCATGTTTTGGCGCAATCAGCGTCATCCCGCTCAAATCAAATTGCCGATATACATTGAATAAGTAACTGCTGATTCCGCCGAGGACCGGCGGAAAATCCGTGGTCAGCAAAATCCCGCGCCCGAGCGGACGCAACCCGCTCTCACCTTCCATCCCCGTCCGCCCCGTCCATCCCACCGCCGCACTTACCATGAGCCCAGAACCCGCTCCCGATTCGTTCGTCCCAAATAAATTCGTCGCCCTAAATTTCTCTAATACTCCGTCCCAACCGCCGCTCCCCACTCCACCCGTCTTCCTCGCCCCAGCATCATTCCTCCGCACACCACCACCAGCACCAGAAATATCTGGATCATCCCCGCCACTTCATGATCGAAGTCCCGCTCAATCGACATCGCGCAGTGCGTCGCCACCAGCGCCGTCACCGCCGCCGCAGACCACGCCGGCAAATGTCCCTTCCATCCATCCACCACTCCCAGCAGCGCTCCCCATATCAGCGCCCCCAGCGCGATATAGATCGGCCCGCCCGCGTCATACAAATCTCCCGGCATCGACGGCGCAATCGCCGCCCCGCCATGGTCCCGCGTCTGCGGATCGTCATACGCCCACGTGCGCACGCCAAACTGCTCGCCCGCATCCGCCGCCGCCTTCCCGCTGTCAATCATCCGCGGCACAAACGCCCTCACAAACGGACTCACCAGCACATTCCTCCCCGAATACCCTCTCGCCTGCGGCACCAGATGCACCGTCAGCAGCATCGAGTCAAACGAGTGGAATCTCGCCATCCGCTCGCCAAAATCTCCCGTCAGCCACTCCACCACTCCCGCCCGCTTGATCTCCGTCGCCACTTCCTCCGGCCGCGTGTTCTCCCACTTGATCGCCCGGTACGAGCTGACCACCGCGGTCAGCACCAAAAAGCACGCCACCGCCACCGGTATCAGCCGCGCCAGCCGCGGCCGCCGTCCCGCAAACACCGCCGCCAGCAGCGGAATCAAAAACACCGGCGCAATATTCTCCCGATACGGGCTCCGCCACGCATTCACCACCGCCGGCAGCAGCGCTACCATCTGCATCGATCCCACTCGCCACGCCGCTCCCCGCCGAAAGTGGTCCCACCACACAATCGCCGCCGGCACCATGTACAGTGTCGCCAACACGCCAAGCGGAGTCACTAGCGCCAGCGGCACCTCATCCGGCATGTCCACCACATAAAACAGCGCCGAGCATACCGCCGCCACCGGCACCACCGCCGCGTACGCCATCTCCACCGTCAGCACCCGAGTCACCGCCAGCGCTCCCGCCGTCCTCCGCCTCCGCGCTGCCGCGTATCCCGCCGCCACCAGCGCCCAGTACATCCCGCAATACATCACGCTCCGCGTCACCGTCTCTACCGGCAACGCCAACAGCCGCGACGTCCCATTCGCCCACTCCACCGCGTTGTACGACAACATCAAAAATCGCACCACAATATCCACGCTGAACCCCAGCCACGCGATTCCATACACCGACCGCACCACCGCCGTCCATCCCTCCGTCTTCCATCCCGGAACCAGCCGCACCGATCCCACCCAGCAGGCCAGCAGCGCCGCAAACGCCAGCCAGGTAAATAAATCGGTCCGCAATCCCAAAATTTCCGGCACAATCAACCTCTCTCAATTCTCAGTGCGATGTCATCCTGAGCGCAGCGAAGGACCCATGCATTTCACCGCACCTCACCCCTCTATCCCAGCGCGCAGAGGCTGCCCCATCCTTAAACGTCGCGTCCTTTGCGACGTTTAGGGTGGGGATGTTGAACTTCCCCGGCCCCGTGCGACGTTCAACCTGAGATTCCCCCACCCCGCAGCGAAAACGCTTCGCGGCGCGCAGAGGCACACCTCCGCCCACATCCGCTAACTTTTCATCTTTTCAAGCAGTGGCGATTCACCGGCTCGCGCCAGTGCGGAAGGATCGAACTGCAGGCTTTCCCAGGCAGCTAAAACGCGGGAGAGAGGCACACCGCCTGTAACCCGGAAGTCTATCCACCCACCCCCCCTAGGTCAATGAATATTTTGTGCCGCTACGCCCCTGTCAAAGCGCGAGTGGAAACGCGGGTGCCCCGCCCTCAAACGTCGCGTCTTTTGCGACGTTTAGGGTGGGGTCTTTGACTTTGACTTTGACTTTGATCTTGATTTTGACTTCTGACCTCTGACCTCTAAGTTCCCACGCACGCCCGATACGCCATCGTCATTTGCGGAAACAACTGCACACGCTTCATCTCAGTCGTCGAGCCTTCTTCGCGAAAGCACCAGATTGACGCAATCGTCTCCGGAAGTCTGCAAAATCCCATCCACCGACCACCTCACGAGCTTTTCCCCATCGATCCGGAACGGCACAAGGCCGGGCCCGACCACCTTTTCGAGAAACGCCGAGGGCTCGACCCCCGCCTCGCGCAACCCATGCGGCCAGAACTCAACCATAAGCACGACATCAACATTCTCGCGCAAAACACGTTCCATCCCCAGCAGCGCAAAATATTCGGCGCCCTGAACATCCATTTTGATGAAATCGATCCGCGTTCCCGAAGGGAAATAGCTGTCGAGCGTTACGCCCTCCACTTGCGTCCGCGCGCGCTCCTCGCCGCGATTGTAACCCTCGTCGTCATGAGACGAGTAAATGCGGTGATCTCCATAATTGAAGCTCGAAAGATGCAGCTCAATCGGCTGGTTTGCGTTCGAGACCGCCTTCCGCTCGCAACACACATTGGCGCACTTGTTTACTTCGACGTTCTTTTGCAGTAGAGAAAAATTGTTCGGTTCCGGCTCGAAGGCAAAAACCCTCCCCGTTTTGCCAACCGCATCGGAGGCTATCAGAGTGAAGTAGCCCAAGTTGGCTCCGACATCGACAAACACATCCCCTTCCTCCAGCAACCTCGAAACCAGCTTTGTCTCTTCGGGCTCCCACGTTTTGGAAACAAACAAATGAGTAGCCACCGCGCTGTCCCGCAAGTCCACAAACATTTTCTTCCCGTTCACCACGACCATCTTCCGGCTGCCCGTCGTCCGCAGCAGAAAATTGGAGAGTCGGAAATCGGGCCACACCCTCCGGATCAGTTTCCCGGCATGGGCGCGGGCATTTCCGCCACGCAAGGCCATTTCCCATGAAACCAACTTCTCAAACACCGGAGGAACCGTCCTTTCGCGTCTTGATTTTCGTCCCCACCACCACAATCCCCTGCGCATAATCCACGCTCAACAAGTAGCACAGCGCTCTCACCGCAAAAAATCTCAAGCGCGGCCTCACTCCGCCCGGCCACGCTCCATACCGCACCCGAAACGCTTCCACCTCATATCCGCGTATCACAAAGTCCGCCGCCAAATCCGCTATCGGATACTGCTGCACATGTCCCGGATCGCCCGCCCACATCGGCACCACGCACAGCGGGTTCGGCGTCGAAACCGCCAGCACTCCGCCCGGTCGCAAAAGCTTGCCGAACGCGTCCATCAAATCCACATAATCGTTCAGCGAAATATGCTCGATCACCTCCAGGCACACAATCGCATCGAACTCCCCCCGCACCTCCCCGAGCGACGAATACTCGTGCGTCTCCTCGCTCGACAGGTCCAGCGTTTCATACCGCCCCTTAAACCCCGCCGCCACAAACTTCCGCTTCAGCCGATTGTCCCCGCCGCCATAGTCCAGCAACCGCTCCGCCCCGTGCGTGCGATCAAAAATCACCTGCTCATATTCATTCAGCTCCGCTCGATCCTCGCACGACAAACACCGCGCCCGCAGCGTCTTGTACACAACCTCCCGCGCCCGGTGCCGCGCCCAATAATCTCGATACCACTTATCTACATCCGACACAAAACGCTTTCTCCTCCCTACTAATAGGCTGAAGTAATAACCCGAGGGTGCCTGTGATCTTTCAACACGTTGTTCCCAGCAAGTGAATAGTCCATTCGCTCCAAACCGGAGAAGCTGATGGTGCTGACCAATCCGCTTCTCGGGAGTAGATGGAATGGACCTTCACCAGAATGCCCGA